>Ga0256833_1000288_pt1 | contig 40470 bp, 38 predicted proteins | sample 356284metaG_FD_190535 | JGI IMG/M metagenome (GOLD analysis project Ga0256833, IMG submission 190535) | Hydrothermal vent microbial communities from Mid Atlantic Ridge, Atlantic Ocean - 356-284 | ecosystem: Environmental > Aquatic > Marine > Hydrothermal vents | place: Atlantic Ocean: Mid... | reverse complement strand
AAAGCCCCTTGGCTTGTTAAAGCCCTTGAAAGCTTAGATTTGGAATACGAATGCCAGCCCTTTCGGTAAAAGAAGCTTGGTCGAATCTGTCTTCTCTTCACTCAAACAGAGAATCAGAATATTCTTCTGCATCCATCACAGCTAAAAATCCCATCAAAAACTGGAACCTCTTCTGCAAACTCTTCATACTCTATTACAATCACTTGAGGTGGTTAAGTTGACAGAACTGTTTTTAGGGATGTGTCAACATAATCATATTTTTGATGGGATTTTTAGCTGTGATTGAGCGGAAGAACAATTTAACTCTTTGTTTGAAGGAGGTGAATACGGATTCGATTTTACTTCTGATTCCGAAAGGGCTGGCATTCGTATTCCAAATCTAAGCTTTCAAGGGCTTTAACAAGCCAAGGGGCTTTATCTATGACGAATTTAGGTTTATTTTCGCAGTATTTCAGGACTTCTGCTATAAAGAGTTTAGCAGTCAAATAGTTTCTCGAAGGATAAACTCTCATCAGGATTAACTCATTTCTCTCTACATCTATCGCCGCATAGACGTAATAATTTTGTCCATTAGCTTTGACTACCGTCTCATCGATTGCTACAACTTTTCTTGGCTTCTTCTCAGTTACTATCGGCAATCTCTCCTCAAAATTCTTTATCCATTTGTGAACTGCGTTGTGAGAGACTGAGTGAATTTCTGAGAGAATTTTCGCAGTCTCCTCACCGATGAAGTCTGTATATACGTGGCTATGCCAAGAATTTTGATTTCAAGCGGAACCTCGTTCCTTTCAAATACCTTTAGCTCCTTCACAACCTCCCTAATCGACTTCATAACCCTTAATCATTCCTAAGACTTTTATCAGTTTCAATTGTTGTTACACGTCCGTTTTTAGGTAATCCGAAAAGCTTAAATATATTTAGGCTATCCTAATTTCGATGACCCTAAATTCGAGGGTTCCATTGGTATATCTAAGAGTGGGTGAGGAGGGTATAGTTTTAGATATAGTCGGAGGCAGAGGTGCGGTATCCAAGCTCTTGGCTTTGGGTATTGTTCCGGGAAAGAGGGTGAAGGTTATGGGGAGGAGGGGTGGAGCCGTTCTGATATCCGTTAACGGATCCAAGTTCGTTTTGGGAAGGGGACTCGCGATGAAGGTGATCGTCCATGTTGAGCAGAAGGACTGAGGATTATTTGGAAGCAATTTACGAGCTTAGCTGTGGAAAGGGGTTTACGAGGGTAAAGGAGATAGCGAAGAAGCTCGGCGTTAAGCCAGCTACAGTTTCGGAAATGCTCGAGAAACTGGCTAAGGACGGATACGTAATTCACAAAAAGCGGTTATACGTCGCTTTGACCGATAAAGGAGTAGAGATCGCGAAAAGCGTTAGGGAAAGGAGGAACGTTCTCGTCAAATTCCTGATGATGATAGGAGTTCCGAAAGAGATAGCGGAGGAGGACGCGTGCACAATAGAGCACGTTCTACACCCTGAAACCGTGAATCAGCTAAAGAAGTTCGTAAGGTTCGTTGAAGATTGTCCGTTCGATCCCAAGTGGTTGGAGCACTTCATGGAATACTGCAAGTCTGGAATCCACCCATGCCTTAAGGATAAGTGCATCGTCAAGTGATCTATTTTTCTTCAAACCACTCCCAAATCTTCTTCAAAGCTTTTAGCAGGGCTTTGTAAACTTTGAACCCCTCTCCCAAGTCCCTCCACTGCCTGAGCTGTAGGCACTTGCCGACAACGAGCCTCTCCTCCTCATCGCTCAAGTCGATTCTGTCAGTTCTCGAATAGTAGTATCTGACCAAAGGCCTTATAACATCGGACACGTATTCGTAAAGGCTCATCCCGTGGAAATACTTCTTCAACCTCTTCCTCTCCACCTTACCGAACTCCGGCTTTGGAACGTTCGCGTCCCTCATCAAACTCCTGAGCAAACCTACGGCCGTTTCGGTTTCCAAATCGCTGAGCTCGTCGCTCAAATACTCTATGAGCCTCCTCGTGAAGTCGGCGTTTATCTCCTCTATCCTGCTTTGTATGTGGGGCTTCAACGGCCTTATCACTACGAGAGTGTGCTCTCCCGAAACCTCGTTCCTCTGCGGGGTTATGTGGATCGGACTGAAACCGTTCCTTACCCAGAACCTCATGAGCTCGGGACTGACTCCGAACCCCGAACCAACCCAGTCCATCTCCTCCTTTTTAGCCCACTCGACCATCCTCTGCAGAGCGAAACTCCCTATTCCCATGTTCATTACGGAAGGATGCGTGGCGATTCTGACCACCCTCAATCCGACGAGCTTCGGAAAATCGTAGTCCCAGTAGTGTTTCAATATTAGATCCGGAATAACCTGTCCTCTCGGCTTGTAACCTTCCGCCATCTTCTTTATAGTTTCATCGTCTATTCTCCCCTCCACCGCAACGTGCAGAGAGCACACGGTCTTCCCGTTCACGGAAACCCTGAACGCCAGATGGTTGGGCATGTCCGCCAGAATTACTATGTCGGATGGTCTGTTCCTGTAATGGGCCAAGACGTATATTCCGAAGAACTCCCTGAGAAGCTTCTCGTTCGAAAACAGCTCGTCCTTGTCCAAGAACTCGAATTCGAGCTTGCCCTCCCTTATCGCCCTAACGTCCTCCTCGTTAAGTTCGGCAGGCTGTGCGTCTAAAAGAAGGACGTCGTATAGCCACTTCTCTATCGGATCTCCCTTTCCGTATCTTATCGGTTCCGTCATGTGGATCTTCTCTATCTCGACTGTCTCGTCCCTCTCAAGCCTCTTAAGAAACCTTATGCTGAAACCCCTTCCAGTCCCCTCGTATCCGTGGATCGTCGTTGAGAATACCATGAACTTCACGCCCTCGCTTATCTTCCAAAGAACGGGAACGTCTATTCCGGCGGCTTCGTCCACTATCACTATGTCCGCCAGATCCTTCTCCACCATCGCCCTCCTCGGAACGACGTATTCCACCCTCGCGAACTTCGAATTCACCACCGTAGTAATCCCGTTCGACTCCTTAACTTTGAACTTTATCCCGTATCTGACGAGTCCCTTCTTAAGGAACTTGAAGAACGTCTGAACCGCATAAGGAGTCGGGGCGACGACCATTATCCTTACCGGCCTCTTGAGAACCTTATACATCCTCCAGATGAGGTAGGGAGTTACTATTCCCAAAACCGCGGACTTACCCCTTCCCCTGTCCGCCGTAATGACTACCGCCTTCCTCTCCCTCTTCCTGTCGAAGAAGTGCTCGAAGATCTCCAGAACCCTCACCTGATCCTGAGTGGCACAGAGCTTGTAGAGCTTTTTGCTTATCTCTCTCTCCTCCTCCGGTATCTTTATTTCCTCTCTCGACTCCTCCACCTTCCTGAACTCGTATCTTTTGATCACTTCTCTTCTATCCGCGTCGAACACTATTATCCCTTCAGCTTGAAGTGTCCTCCTTATGAAACGTCTGTAAAACCGGGGAACGACATCTTCGACGCTGTAAGGCTCACTTACAAGTTCTTCGTGCCACTTGCTTATCAGGTTGTTCCAAGCGTGAACGGGTGGGGAGATTGCGATTATTATTCCCCCCTCCGCTATAGTTTCGACTATTATTCCCAAATCGTTGGGATGAAATCCTTCGGTAAAGTCTATGAGCAGGGAAGAGTAAGTTTCGCCCAAAACGGAAGGTGATTCCTTATAGTGAACGAATTTGCCGGAGAAAAACTTCTTTGCCCTTTCCAGAAAAGATGATCTTCCCGCAATAAGCATCTCTCCCTCATCTTCACCCTTAACCTTCGAATACCTCCTGTAAACTCTTTTGGCAAGTCTGAAAATCCTGTCCTCTAAGTTTTCCGAACATATCATCACCAAAAACCTGTGCCTGTTTTCTACTGCGATAGCCGTCGCCTTCTCAACTTCGTCCAGAAGCTGTTTTACGGTCATCCACCGACTTAAGAATAATGGAAATAAAAATGTTAAGACTTGGCGACGAAAACGGGAACCTTCGAATGCCTCAAAACCGCATCCGCAGTGCTTCCTAACAGCTTCTCGGCTACGGTTTCCGGATGTCCCCCTCCGATGAACACGGATGTAGCATCCACTTCTTCGCAGACCTTCAGAATTTCCTTGTGGGGGGTTCCGTATCTTACCACAGTTCTGAAGTTCAGACCTCCCAACTCCTCTTCAATTGCTTTCAACTTCTCTTCGACGAGCTTCTCTCCCTTCTCAACCACGTGAACGAGGATAATTTCACTTCCAACCCTTTCGGCTATGAACCTAATATATTTCATAGCGACTTCCGAATGCTCCCTCAAGTCGTGGGCGTAGACTATTCTGTCGAAAAGCCTCTTCACGTGCGTCTTGTGCTTTATTACCATAACGGGCAGGTCTGACTTCCTAACCACACCTTCAGAAACGCTACCCAATAGGATTTCCTTCAGCAGACCCCTTCCCCTCGAACCCATTAAAATTAGCTTCGACCCGCTCTCCTTCGCCGCCTTCACTATCTCTACGACCGGATCTCCTGCGGGGATGGGTAGAAAAGGCTTCGCCCTGAAACCCAACTTCTTCACTCTACTGACCACTTCCGACAGCTTGATTTCGGCCTCCCTTCTGCACTCCTCAACGTATTCCTCGACGTTAACTCCTCCCGCAACTCCGATGACTCTGTTGAGATTAATCACTCTGACTACAATTACTTCCTCAGTTCCTATCTCCCTAAATTCCGGTAAGAAATCCAAGATCTTTAAATTAGCCTCCGAAAAATCCGTGGCGAACAGTATTCTTTCGAACATACCAAAACATCGGTGATGGATATTTAAAGACTACTCCCTCCAGCAACGTCCCCTTCTCCTCCCCGCATCCACCCTATGGAAGTTGGGACTACCGCACTTGGGACATGCTTCCGGCCTTCCCGTTCCGAACGGCTCCTCCCACTCGTGTCCGCAGTCGAAACACCTGAACTTCCTCATAATGTGATCACCTCCGACGACCCTAATTCTCAGTCCCTCTATAAGAGCCTTTCCGACCTTCCTTCTCGCCTCCTTGAGAATTCGATGGAAGGTGGGCTGGCTAATTCCCATCAGCTTGGCCGCTTCTATCTGGCTGAGCCCCTCCACGTCCGCCAGCCTTATAGCTTCGAGTTCGTCCAAAGACAGTTCTATCTCCCCATCGATCTCCTTCGGAAGTTCGACGTAAACCCATCTCCACTTCTTCCTTCGGGGCACGTTTAAAAATTCGGCTTTAATTAATATTGATTTTCGCCACGAGCATTTATATAGTCGTAGTCCAAACGCTCCGTTTGAATGGGCAAGCTGACTCCGATGATGGAACAGTATTACAGAATAAAGGAGAGGTTCAAGGACGCGTTACTCTTCTTTAGGGTCGGGGACTTCTACGAGCTCTTCGACGAAGACGCCAAGATTGCTTCGAAGGAACTGGGAATAGTTCTGACTTCGAGGGACAAGAGGCACCTGATGGCGGGAGTTCCGCATCACGCCGTTTATCCATACATAAAGAGGCTGATCGAGAAGGGTTACAAGGTCGCCATATGCGAGCAGGTTGAAGATCCGTCGAAGGCGAAGGGTTTGGTCAGGAGGGAGGTAATAAGGGTAATAACTCCCGGAACTCTGATAGAGGAGGAGCTTCTGACCAAGGAGAACAACTACCTCATGGCTCTGGTTGAAGACGAAGAATTCGGAATAGCGTTCTTGGACGTTTCGACCGGGGAGTTCTTCACAACGACGGTTAAAACTAAGGATGAGGTTATTGCGGAGATTCTGAAGTTCAATCCGGTCGAGTGCATAATTCCGGAGGATTTCGATGAGGATTTTGCGGAGGAGCTTAAGAAGATAGTCAAGGCCGTGAACAGGGTGGAGAGCGATAAGTTCGATTTAAAAAACGCCTTAAAGCTTTTGGAGTCGATTTCTGAAGCCAAGGATCTAAATAGAGCGTCGATTAGGGCATGTGGGGCGGTTTTGAGCTACGTGAAGGACGCTCTGATATCTAAAGCCTTGCACTTCAGAATTCGGAAGTATAGGACTCAGGATTACATGGTCTTGGACACGACGACGCTCAGAAATTTGGAGATATTCAAGAACGTCGTGGACGGGAGCAGGAGGGGGACGCTGATAGAGGTTCTGGACAGAACCGTGACGGCCATGGGGAGTAGGATGCTGAAGAGATGGCTTCAGAGACCTCTGCTGGACGTGAACGAAATAGAGGAGAGGCTCGATGCGGTAGAGGAGCTTAAGGAGAAATCTTTTCTCAGGCAGACGATAAGGGAGATTCTGAGAAATGTTTACGATTTGGAGAGGATAGTGAGCAGGATAGACTTCAGATCCGCGAACGCGAGGGATTTGGTGGCGTTGAAGAACTCCTTAAGGGCGGTTTCGAAGATAAGGGAGTTCAGGTTCTCATCCAGAATGTTGCAGAGAATAGTCGGCGGACTGGATACGCTTGAGGACGTCTGCAGGCTGATAGAATCCGCGATAGTCGATAATCCACCTTTAACCGTTAAGGAAGGGGGGATAATAAAGGAGGGGTTCAGCGAGGAACTCGATAGACTTAGGAGAATTAAAGAGGAGCACGAGAGCTTCATAAGAATGATTGAGGAGAGGGAGAGGAGGAAGACGGGAATAGACAGCCTTAAAGTGGGATACAACACCGTTTTCGGCTACTACATAGAGGTTCCCAAGTCGAAGGTTAGGTTAGTTCCGAAGCACTACAAGAGGAAGCAGACGCTCGTTAATGCGGAAAGATATACGATTCCGGAGCTTGAGGAGAGGGAGGAGAAGATTTTGGCTTGTGAAGAGAGGATAAAGTCGCTCGAATACGAGATATTCGAAAGCGTTAGAAATGAGGTTGCGAGGCATTCGGATAGAATTAGGGAGTGCGCCAACAGAATAGCGGAGCTCGACGTTATTGCAAGCTTGGCGGAAGTGGCGGTTCTTTACAACTACACCCGTCCGAAGGTGAACGACGGATACGCGATAATAATAAGGGACGGCAGGCATCCGACCGTCGAGCTGGCGACGAAGTTCGTTCCGAACGATGTCACCCTCGACGAAGGAAGTAGAATTTTGATAATAACCGGCCCGAACATGGCCGGAAAATCGACCTACCTTAGGCAGGTGGCTTTGATAACCATAATGGCCCAGATCGGAAGCTTCGTTCCGGCAAGCTACGCGGTTATCGGAGTTGTGGATAGAATCTTCACGAGAATCGGGGCGATAGACGACATAACGAGAGGATACAGCACGTTCATGGTTGAGATGGACGAGATAGCCAAAATACTGAGGAACGCGACCAAGAGAAGCCTGATACTGCTCGATGAGGTCGGAAAGAGCACGAGCACCAAGGACGGGCTTTGTCTGGCGAGGGCGATAGTGGAGTTCATACACGAAAGGATAGGAGCCAAAACCCTCTTCGCGACACACTATCACGAGCTTTCGAGTTTGGAGAACGAGCTCAATGGGGTTAAGAACTACCACTTCGGTATAAAGGAAGAAAACGGCAAGATTGAGTTTGACAGGAAGATAAGGAGGGGTGCGAGTAAGGAGAGCTACGGGATAAAGGTTGCGAGCATGGCGGATCTGCCGAGGGAGGTTATAGATAGGGCTTTTGAGTTGCTTGAAACGGACGTTTCTGAAATCGACGAGGATGTGGAGAGGTTCCTTGAGGATGTTTCCAAAATCGACGTCGTCAACCTTACGCCTATTCAGGCTTTGGTGGAGCTCGACAGGATAGTGAGAAGATGCAGGGAGATCTTGGGGAAGTGAGGAAGGAGATCGAAGAAATAATCGCGAGGTTGGAAAGGGTAAAGGAAGCTGTAAAGTTGAAGTCGGTAGAAAGGGCGATCGAGGAGTTGAAGATTTCGGTAAAAGAGGTTGAGAGCCTAAGGAAGAAGGGTTCGGAGGGATTCGACCACTACCGTGCAAAAGTAAGGCTTGTAGAAGAGCTCACGAAGGATGGCGGAACCTGCTACCTCGAAGCAGAGCATACCGGAATATCGAAGATCGGCTACAGGCCAGATGCGGTAATAATAAAGGACGAAGAAATAATTTTCTTAGAAATCGAGACCGATCAAAGGAGAATGCTGAAGAAGCTCAGGAAGATAAGAAAGCTGTGGAACGAAATAACTTCTTCCCCGATAACGACGGGAAGGAGAATTAGAATAGTTTTCGGAGTTTTGGGTGACGTTAGGGAGGACGTTTTGCGGGAAGCGAAGAGTATGAACGTCGAGATTTATTCGATAAAAGATTAGGATTTAACCCTGCTGTGAATAGCCAAGCAGATCAGCCCTATCAACTCCCAAGCTTGGACGGTTCTGTTCGTGAGCAGAATCCTGAGGAAATCGTATATCGTGTGGTGTATGGAAGGGAGCATTCCTAAGAATGGAAAGAAAAGAACTTTTGGCTCTTCCCAAATTCTGTCGAGGATCAGATGCATCGTGCATCCGAATCCCAAATCCCTGCTCACTGTAAATGTAACTGTGGTGAATAAAAGGGAGTGGGCGACGAACCTTCCCAGACCTATACCAACAATCGTAAGCGGTTTGTCGATCAAATCTGGCAAAAGCGATGAGACGAAAGTCTTTGAGCTTCAAACGTTTTTGAAGAATTTTTCCTAGGAGAAGAGCTATACCGATGTGCGCGAGGGGATACATGCCCGAACGTTGCCGACTTTGCTAAAAACTTTTATTCTCTAAACTTGAACGATTCGCGATGCCAGTGGTCACTCTGCACTGGGACGAACTCGAAAGGCTCGTGGGCGTGGACAGAAATACGATACTCGAAAAGCTTCCGATGCTCGGATGCGACATAGAGAGGGTTGAAGAGGATCACATAGACGTGGAATTTTTCCCCAACAGGCCAGACCTATACAGTGTAGAGGGTGTTGCAAGAGCTTTGAGAGGGTTTTTGGATATAGAGAGAGGATACAAGCATTACGAGGTCAAAAAAGGGGATTGGAAGATATTCGTCGACGATTCCGTGCTGGAGGTCAGGCCGAGGATTGCCGGATGCGTTGTTAGGGGACTGGAGATGAGCGATGAGGTTATCAGATCGCTCATGGAGGTTCAGGAGGATCTTCATTGGACCATAGGAAGGAACAGGAGGAAGATGGCGATAGGCGTGCACGATCTCAGCAAAATCGAATTTCCGCTGACATATAAGGCGGTAGATTCGACTTTCTCCTTCGTCCCGCTCGATTTCGACAGGGTTATGACGGTTGAGGAGATACTCAGAGAGCATCCCAAAGGAAGACAGTTCGCTTTCATATTGGAAGGGAAGGACAGATATCCTATGATAGTCGATGCTAAGGGGGATGCAATATCTTTTCCGCCGATAATAAACTCTGAGAAGACGAGAGTTACGGAGGAGACGAGGGATCTGTTCATAGACGTTACGGGATTCGACGAGAACGTGGACAAGGCTTTGAACATCCTCGCAACGATGCTCGCGGATAGAGGGGGAAGGGTGGAATCGGTTGAAGTCGTGTATCCTGACAGAACCGAAGTAACTCCCAATCTAAGCCCGAAGAAGATGAGGGTTTCCAAATCGGAGATATACGGATTGCTCGGATTCAAGCCGAGCGACGACGAAATTAAGATATCTCTGGAGAGAATGAGGTTCGGAGTAGAGGTTAAGGAGGACTACATCGAAGTTTTGGTCCCTCCTTACAGGGCGGACATAATGCACGAGTGGGACATCATAGAGGATATAGCGATAGGATACGGATACGACAGGATAAAGCCCGAATATCCTAAGACCGTTGGAATAGGATCCACCCATCCTTGGAACGACTTGAGGGATGTTGTCAAGGAGATCATGGTCGGCTTGGGGTTCTTGGAGGTTATAACGTTCACCCTTACGAGCGAGAAGGTTCAATACGATTACATGCGGAGGAGGAGGCCCGAGCCTTGGAAACACTACGTTCCCTTAATGCATCCCCTGACCGAAGAACATACGATAGTCAGAACTGACATACTTCCGAAGCTTTTGGAGGTTCTCTCCCAAAACAAGCATCATCCGATGCCTCAGAGGATATTCGAGGTTGGAGATGTTGTGGTTGAGATGAAGAACAGGCTGAGGTTGGCCGCATGCATAACCCATTCCAAAGCGAACTTTGCTGAGATAAGGAGTGTAGTGCAGGCAGTTATGAGAGAGCTCGACTTAGAGTGGGAAGCAGAGGAAAGTGAAGATCCCGCCTTTATGGAGGGTAGAAGGGCGGATATAATCGTGAACGGAAGGAAGATAGGGGTTTTCGGAGAGATACACCCCGAGGTTCTCGAAAAATTCGAGCTCGTGAATCCGGTGGCTGGATTTGAACTCGACTTGACGGACGTTTTCGACTGCGGAGAGCTGATATGATCTTTTTTATATAATTTGGTAAAGCTTAAATACGATGTAGATTAAGGATGAAATATGAAAGTTGGAGATGCGATGGTTAAAGACTTGGTCATGGTGGATTACAGAACTCCCGTCAGAGAAGTTTGCAGGATAATGGGTGAAAAGAAGATCGGTAGTGTTTTGGTTACGAAGGAAGGAAAACCATACGGGATATTTACGGAAAGAGATCTAGTCTCCAAGGTTCTACTCGAAGGTAGCTTGGACGACGAAGTTGGAAAATACACATCATCACCGCTAATAACCGTGTCTCCCGATTATAGTCTAAGAGAGGCCGCGAGGATTATGGCGGACATGAAAATAAAGAGGCTCGTCGTTATGGAGAACGATGAGGTAGTGGGTATTCTTACGGCCTCCGATCTTGCGAAGGCGATCGCTCAAGCTCCTCTTAACTTCTGAGGTGGTTTGAAATGAAGTGTGTTACGTGCGGGAAGGAACTTAAGGAGGAAGAAGAGGGGATCACTTGGAGGAGGTGTTCCCTCTGTAAGAGTCCCGTCTGTCTGAACGACATAAGATACATCGGAACTTGGGTTAGGGGACTGTATAAGAACTACGTAACCGTCATTCCAGTCTGCGAGAACTGTCTTCCAAAGTCTATGCTAAAGAGACTGGCCGAAAGAATTCACAAAGATTGATTTTTTTCTCCATCAAATTTTAAATAATGGTTCGTAATCATTTTTCGCATGCACATAAGGGAATTCCAAAGGCTTATCGGAGAACTCTATTTGGACAGGGATGTTAAGAGGGGAAGGGAGAAGACCATGCTCTGGATAGTCGAAGAGGTAGGGGAGCTCGCCGAGGCGGTGAGAAAGAACGATGTAAAGGCGATAGGGGAGGAGATGGCCGACGTCTTAGCTTGGCTCGTGAGTCTGGCGAACCTATACGGAATAGATTTGGAGGAGGAAGCGAAAAAGAAATACCCCGGTTACTGCGTCAAGTGTGGCAAGAAGCCGTGCGAGTGTGATGACGCATGAGATTCCTTATAGTTAGCGAGGAGGACATAAGGAACGGTGTGGTGACCGACAAATACTTCATATGGACGGAAAAGATTCTGAAAGCGAAGGGGATAAATCCTAAAGTCGTTGCAGAAGTAACGACGTCGAGCTGGGGAATATTTGCTGGACTCAGCGACGTCCTTAGACTTATGGAGGGAAAACCCGTCGATATCTACGCTATGCCCGAAGGTTGTCTTTTCTATCCTCACGAGCCCGTTTTGACGATAGTGGGGAGGTATTTGGACTTCGCGAGGTTCGAGACAACTTTGTTGGGATTCCTATGCCACTCTTCCGCGGTGGCGACTCAGGCTTTCAAGTTCAAGCTCGCGGCCGGAGATAAGAAGGTCTTCTCTTTCGGAACGAGGAGGATGCACCCAGCTTTGGCCGCTGTAATAGAGAGATCGGCTTACATAGGTGGAGTGGACGGCGTGAGCAACTACTCCGCCGAGAAGTATCTTGGAATAAAGAGCATGGGAACGATGCCCCACGCTCTTATAATATGCTTTGGAGATCAGGTGAGGGCTTGGAGGGCCTTCGATGAAGTCGTGGACGAGGAGGTTCCGAGGACGATGCTGATAGATACATATTACGACGAGAAGACCGAAGCCGTCTTAGCGATAGAGAACGTGAGGAGGGTGGATGGGGTCAGACTGGACACACCATCATCGCGCAGAGGAAACTTCAGGAAGATCGTCGAGGAAGTCAGGTGGGAGCTCGACATAAGGGGGAGAAAGGACGTTAAGATATTCGTAAGCGGTGGGATAAGCGTTAGGGATATTTTGGAGCTGAGGGATGTCGTCGACGCTTTCGGAGTCGGAACATCGATAGCCGGGGCGAGGCCGATGGACTTCGCGATGGACATAGTGGAGAGAGAGGGAAAGTTCGTGGCTAAGAGGGGAAAGAGGGGAGGAATGAAGCAGATTTACAGGGACTGGAATAAATTGGAGGACGAAATCAAGCTTTTCGGAGATGAAGCTCCCGAAGGTAAGGAACCGCTTTTGAGAAAGGTCATGGAGAACGGAAGGATTCTGATAGATACCGATCTTGAAGAGGCGAGGGCATTGGCTCTAAAGCAGATGAAGATAATAAGGGAGTTGGGAATTGAGGAGGATTTCTTGAGCGACCACAAGGCTTAAATGATGCCCGTGCCCAAAAAAATGTGAGCGGGGGTTGCCGAGCCAGGCCAAAGGCGGGGGACTCAAGATCCCCTCCCGCAGGGGTTCGTGGGTTCAAATCCCACCCCCCGCACTTCGTTAAAACGATATATTTTTAAATGTAATTTTCAAGCATTCGTTTGTGAAGGTGGTAGACATGTTAAAGGATAAGAAGGGTGTTTCTCCGGTAGTGGGCGTAATTTTGATGGTCGCGGCGACGATAGTTATCGCGGCAATAGTCATGGGATTCTTGGGAGGATTTAAAGCTCCCAAGAAACCTCTGGACATTCAACTTGCTAACGGAGAGCTGATATTAAATAAGTCAAATTGGACGATGACTTTCACGATCGCCGGATCTGAGGCGAACGTTTTGAAAAACCCAAGCGATCTCGAAGTAACAGTGTATCCGCAAAACGGGAACCCGGTAACGTTGAAAAACGGCACAAATAATTGCACGATAAAAATTGAAGGATCGATCTTAGTTATCAAAGGAAATAACAGCACGCTGAATAATGCCAATCTTCAGGATGGAAGTAAGGTGAGAGTTATAATCAAGTATAAGCCGACCGGTCAGATTCTATTCGACAGCGTCCTCATAGCGCGTGAAGAGTAACCATGTTACTGCCCACCTTATTTTTCATTCTTGGAGTCGTCTACGGATTTCTCCATCCGGGCAAGGAGAACAGAATCGAAATGCTGAAGAAGGCTATAGGAATAGGAGTTCTGCTTGGAATCGTTTTTGGATTCGTTGCGATGTTTCTTCTGCCTGGGATATTGGGCGTGTTCGTGATGGGTGTGTCCGTGATAGCATTCGTAATTGCTGTTCTTATGGTCGCCATTCCCTTCATTGTGGGAACGATCTTTGGAGATTTACTCGAGCACATCCTTTAAACCTTCACAATTTTCGCCACGAAAAATCCCGAAGTTTCGTGCTTGTGAGGATAGAAACGCCTACATTTTCTTATTTCATCACTTAGCTCTACTCCGGGAATTTCCGTCAGTGCTGGATCACCCCACGGGATATCTTCGAGCTCGACTTCGAAGTTATCCAGAACCCACTGAACGTTCAGCTCGTTCTCCTCCGGAGTCAAGGAACACGTCGAATATACCAGAACTCCTCCCGGTTTCAGGCTTTCTATCGCGGATTCGAGTAGTTCTCTCTGAAGTGCCGAGCAGAACTCTATATCCCTCGCTCCTCTGTCCGTTTTCCTCGACTTGTCCTTATGTATTACACCCTCCCCGCTACAAGGGGCGTCTATAAGGATTTTATCTACCTTTATTCCCAAGTTCTTGAATTTTACGGCGTTCATCCTAAGCACTACCGTATTTAACATACCCATCCTGTGGATGTTGTCTATTAGAGGCTGAATTCTCTCCTCGTTCGCCTCTATGGCTATTATAACCCCCCTATTTTCCATCAGCTGAGCTAAGAATGTTGTCTTCCCACCGGGAGACGAGGCAAAGTCTGCAATCGTTTCCCCGGGCTTCGGGTTTAAAGCTAAGGGGGGAACGCATGAACTCTTCTCCATAACGTAGTAGTATCCCAACAGGTATTCGGGGGTGGCACCTATGGAGAACGGCTCTTTAACGACCTTGTAGCATAGGGGAACTTCCGTTTTCTCGAGGGAAAAGCCTCTATCCTCAAGTCTTTCGATCAACTCTCTTTCATCTATTTTGAGAGTATTTACCCTTATATGCTTTGGAATTCCCCTCTCCATAGCCTCTACGAGTCTTAAGGTTTCTTTCTCACCGAAGAAGGCTATCCACCTTCTGATGATGAATTCGTCGTATCCGTATCTTCTGGCGATCTCCTTCGAGAGCTCCGTCGATGGGAAGTCGAGCACCATCGAATACGCTACGCAATCCTAATATAAACCGTTGTCGAACTCGAAACGTTGAAGGAACACAACCCCTTCGTAAAAGCTTGGAGAAAGGGAATGAAAAGTGTGGCACTCGTATATCCTAACAGATATGTCGGGGGGATAGCCAACATCGGGCTTCAGTACATATACGCATACGTGAATTCCAAAGAGGAGTTCGTGTGCGAGAGATTTTATACGGATGTATTTGGAGGATTAAGGAGTTTAGAAAGCGGTAGAAACCTGAAAGATTTCGATATAGCATTCTTTTCCTTGCAATACGAGGAAGACTATTTTAATGCGGTCAGAATTTTAAGGGCGAGCGGATTCAGGGGACTGAAAGTCGCTGGTGGTCCATGCTGCATGCTGAATCCAAAGCCGTTGCTGAAGTTCTTCGACGCCTTCGTCATAGGGGAGGTTGAGGGAAGTGACGTTCTGGATAGAATACTGGAGGCTAAAAGCAGGGAAGATCTTACGGGTGTGGAGGGTATATACACGGGAGAAGAGGATAGGGTTAGGAGGATAAGACCGAAAAGGCTGGACTTTCACTTGAAATCTCAGATAATCGGTGAAGGTGCATACGGAAGATGCGTTCTCCTTGAGGTTGGGAGGGGATGCATAAGGCGTTGCAGGTTTTGCGTCGTTAGACAGATATATTCCCCGCCGAGATGGAGGGACGTTCGACTTCTGCTTGAGGTGGCGGAAGATTACAGGAACGTTGTTAAGAAGGTGGCGTTGATAGCTCCTTCGGTTTCGGATCATCCGAAGATAAAGGAACTAATAGCCGGACTCGTGGAAATGGGCTTCATGGTTTCCCCTTCATCCATAAGGGCGGATACGGTAGATGAGGAACTTATGGAGTTACTCGTCGCCGGAGGACTCCGGAGCTTTACGATAGCCCCGGAAGCTGGGAGCGAAAGACTTAGAAATGTTTTAAGAAAGGATATAAGCGAAGAGGACGTTATAAGGGCTACGGAGATAGCGAAGGAAAAGGGGATAAAGAGTGTAAAGCTCTACTTCATGATAGGAGTTCCGGGAGAGAGGGATGAGGATATAGATGGATTGGTGGAGCTCGTAAAAAAGGTCAGAGATATAATACCCAGGGTTTCGGTTTCCATAAATCCCTTATCCCCCAAACCCCATACACCCTTTCAATGGTTACCGTACACAGGATTTAGAGACGTGAGGGTGGGAATGAGAATACTCGAAAACAGAGTTAAATTTATAAAAAAAGAACTATCAAAAATAGCAGAGGTTTCGATAGATGGTGTTGAGAGGTTCGCAATTCAGACTATACTGTCGCGCGGAGATGTGGATGTGTCGCAGTTCGTAGAGTCTGGCAGGCCGAAGCTGAGGATTGCGGAGAGATTAGGTTTAACAAGGTATCTTGAAGAGATACCCGTCGATAGAGAACTACCATGGGATTTCATAGATCACAGCTATAGAAAGGTGAGGCTAATCGAAGAATATTTGAGAGCCGATGATGAGGCCGTGGAGCGCTGAGCGGTGATGAAGGATCGGCTATCTGAGGAAATCAATAAATATCTTCAATGACAAATCCGGCCCGATGGACAAGGTTATAGAAGTTCTCAAGATACTCGAAGAGAACGCAAGATTGACTCCGAAGGAGATCGCGGAAATGACGGGGCTGGATGAGAAGGAAGTCGAGAGGATTATAAGGAAGAAGGAGGAGGACGGGACGATTCTGAAGTATAAGACCGTGATAGATTGGGAGAAGGTGGGGGAGGAGTTCGTTTATGCCATAATAGACGTCAGAGTTGATTTGACGAGGGAAAAGGGTTACGACGACATAGCGAAGAGGATAGCCAAGTATCCGGAGGTTCATTCAGTCCGTCTTATAAGCGGAGACTACGACTTCCAGATAGTGGTGAAGGGAAAGTCGCTTAAGGATGTGGCTTTCTTCGTCGCGGAGAAGATTTCGACGATTCCGGAAGTTAGGGACACGTTCACCCACTTCGTTTTGAGGAGTTACAAGGAGGAAGGCGTTTTGCTTTTCAAGGATGAAGAGGACAGGAGGCTCGCGCTTGTCCCGTAGGATTAGCGAGAGGGTGGATTCGATAAAGCCTTCCGGAATCAGGAAGTTCTTCGACTTGGTAATCGGTAGGCCGGACGTCATAAGTTTGGGCGTAGGGGAGCCGGACTTTCCCGTCCCTTGGAGGATCAGGGAGCAGATGATATATTCCCTGGAGAGAGGCATAACTTCCTACACGTCCAACCACGGTTTGCCTGAGCTTAGGGAGGCGATAGCGGAATACTACTCCAAATTCGGATTTAGGCCGGATCCAGAAAACGTCATCGTAACTACGGGAGTGAGCGAGGGCATAGATTTAGCCTTAAGGGCTATACTGAATCCGGGGGATGCGGTTTTAATTCCAGAACCAGCATACGTTTCATACAAGCCCCTGACGATTTTAGCAGGTGGAGAGGCGGTGGCTATTCCTACGACTCCCGATTTCAAGCCGAATTACGATCATCTTTCGAAATACGCCAAGGAGTTCGAACCGAAGGCGATAATCCTTAACTACCCGAACAATCCAACGGGAGTCACTTATTCGAAAAAGGAGCTCGAAGAGATTGCAGACTTAGCCATAGAATTTGACATGATCGTCGTTTCGGACGAGATATACTCGGAGCTCACTTATTCCGGGAAGCACGTATCTGTAGCATCGCTTAACGGTATGGAAGAGAGGACGATAGTTTTAAACGGATTTTCTAAGGCGTTCGCAATGACCGGGCTCAGGATAGGTTACGTGATAGCTCCTGAGGACATAGCGGAGGCCATGCTTAAGATACATCAATACTGCATGCTCTGCGCACCTATTACGGCTCAAATAGGCGCTCTCGAAGCTTTGAGAAATTGCGACGAGGAGCTCGATAGGGTTAGGGCGGAATACATGAGGAGGAGAAACCTTTTCGTCAAGAGGTTGAGCGGGGTTTTCGAGATAAGAAAGCCCGAAGGAGCCTTTTACGCTTTTCCGAAGATTTCCGACTACGGGCTCAGCAGTGAGGAATTCGCGGAGAGGTTGCTGTTGGAGAAGGGAGTTGCGGTAGTCCCGGGAAACGCGTTCGGAGATTGCGGGGAAGGATACATAAGGTGCGCCTACGCGGTAAGCATGGAAAAGCTCAAAGAGGCTATAGACAGAATAGAGGACTTCGTCAGAGGACTTCGACCAAATCCCTGATCAGCGTGACTTCAACCAATTCCCCTTCCTCGAAACCCTCCTTCTCCTCCGGAACAACCACGATACCGTTCGCCTTCACCATCGATGTGAGTATTCCCGAGCCGGAGGTTCTAACGGGGCTTGCGATTCCGTTCCTAACGACGACCCTCGCGAAAGTCCGAACTCCGGGCTGGGAAGGAATCCTCCTCGAAAGCCTCGCCCTAACCTTTTCTCCCCTCTTGGCTACAACCCTCACTCCCGTGAGCTTTGCGAGTATTTCGGGGAAGAAAGTGTAGAAGGCAAGGATGCACGCCACCGGAAATCCGGGTAGGAGGAGGACGGGCTTTCCCTCTATCACTCCGAATCCCGTCGGCATTCCCGGTTTCATCGAAACTCCGTGAAATATTATCTCCCCCATCTCCTCCACTACTTCTGGAACCAAATCCCTCTTACCCACCGAAGTCCCGCCCGTCACTATCACCGCATCTGTCGATAGAGCCTTCGAAACGGCATCCCTAAGCTTCCCGAATTCGTCCTCCACTATTCCCATATACACCGGCTCGCACCCCATCTCTCTGATCGCACAGCAGAGCATCGGAGAATTCGAATTCACTACTCTTCCCACCTCGGGATTCATTCCCACCTCTATTAGCTCGTTTCCCGTCGCTATCACCGCCACCTTAGGCCTTCTGATGACCTCAACCTCCGAATAGCCGAGGCTCGCTAAAACCCCCACATCCTGAGGTTGGAGGATCTCACCCTTCCTGAGAACCACCTCACCCATCCTTACGTCCTCCCCCCTTTTGGAAACGTTCTCCCAAGGCGTCACTGATCTGTAGATCTCCACGCTTCCCTCGATCTCTTTTGCGTATTCGAGCATCACTACCGCATTCGCCCCTTCCGGCAGTGCGGATCCCGTGGACACTCTAACCGCCTTTCCCCTCTCAATGCAACACGGCTTCTCTCCTATATCAACTTCCCCGACGAGCCTCAAAATCACGGGATTCGTGGGAGAAGCTCCGAACGTGTCTTCAGCCCTAACGGCGTAACCGTCCATCGCGGATCTATCGAAGTGAGGAACGTCCCACTTAGCTATGACGTCTTCCGCGAGAATCCTCCCGCAGGCTTGGAATATTTCGACACTCTCCTTTCCTACCCTACTTATTTCGGATCTGGAAATCTGCCTGATAGCTTCATCCACGGGAGTTCTTTCCGCGAATATCTTACCCATGCGGGGAGTAACGTCGAAGGCTAAATAACTTTCTCCAACAACTTCTCCGTCGGAGTTATGTTCTTGTCGAGCCCGAGCTCCTTCTCTTCTATCCCCAAAGCCAGACCCACGATTTGGGTTACGTGCAAAACCGGTATCTCGGGCATTCCGAGGACCGCTTGTCCCACATCCAGAGCGTAATGGCAGAGAGGACAGACCGTAACTATGCAATCTGCCCCTTCAGCCCCTTCGAGTATCCTCTTAACCATCCTCAGGTGCGACTCCTTGTCTATCAGCATTATGGGTGCTCCACAGCAGTCCGTTTTGAAGGGATTATCCGCGATCTCGCAACCCAGGTTCTCCAAAAGCTTCTCCATTTTCTTGGGATCTTCCGTGTTATCGAATCGAACGATCTCCTCCGGCCTGACTATCAGACATCCGTAATACGGAGAGGCTTTGACTTCCACGAGTCTCTCCACGTTCCTAATTATCCCGTCGATACCGTAGTCATCGACGAGGACTCCGAGGATGTGCTTGACCTCCACGTTCCCCTCGTATTTCTTCCCTATCCTTTCCAAGACTTCGTTTACCTCCGATTTTACCTCCTCCCTCTCAAGCATCGCTTTCGCCTTCTTCATGTTGAAGAAGCAACTCGAACATATCGTAACCACGTCGAGTCCCAATTCCTCAGCCAGAGCCAAGTTCCTCGCGTTTAATGCGAGCCAAGCCTTTTCGTTGAACTCCTCCACTATGTGAGTTCCGCAACAGTTGAAAGGAATGTCGACGAGCTCTATACCGAGTTTCTTGCAAACCGCCCTCGTGGACATGTCGTATTCCAGCGAACTCGATTCCGCCGAGCATCCGGGGAGGTAGGCGTATCTAAGCATTCTCGCACACCTCGAAAATCTTCCTAACCTCTTCCGCACACTCCGACTTCTTTGCAGAAATGGAAACCTTCCCGTTTCTCCACATCTTAAAAGCTATGCTCGGAGGCAACATTTTGATCGATTCGATTCCCATAAACTTGAGCATGAACTTCGTTTCGACCAACCTTCCATATTCCTTAACCACATCGACGAACGCCTTAACGAGCTTCGTTCCGACGTTTTCCACTCCGCCCGATATCGCCATCTTTCTCAATTCGGAGAATATTTCGACGGGCTTAACGTCTCTCGGACAACGTAAGCACTTAAAACACATAGCGCAGAGCCAATATGCCTCGTTTCCCAAATCCTGCCCGTTCACCTGCAGACTGAGGACTATCCTCCTCGGATTGAACTCCTCGTTGACCCAGGCTACGGGACAATCACCCGTGCAAGTTCCGCACTGGTAGCACCTCTGTATATCACTAACGTTCATAACCAATTCCATGCGTGATGTATTTGCATTTATTGATTATGAAGTTTTTGCAAAAACCTTAAATACTGAACGGAGAACCATAGCAAGCGGACGTGAAGGGCTTAAATCGTTCGGGGAGGTGGTTTCTTGGAAATCGACAATAGACTAACGATCTCGACGAAAGTCGAAGGGAACGGATTCACGATAGTCAGGAAAACTCCGATAGAAGAGAGGAGGCTCGTTTACAATGCGGATCTTTGCGTGGGGTGTGGTATGTGTGCGGAAGCTTGCCTCTCCGGTTGCATAGAGCTTAACCCTCCGTCCGTTAAAGGTAAGGCTCCCCTCATAGTTATAGACGTCGAGAACTGTCATCTGTGCGGTGTTTGTAGCGAGGTTTGCATATTCAACGCGATAGACGTGGTTTCCAACGGAAGAAGCATAAAGGAATTCGACTGCACGCCGAGATATTCCGTAGTTTACGACGTGGACACGTCAAAATGTCCGGAGGATTGTAAGTCCTGCGAAATAGCTTGTCCGAGAGGGGCTCTGAAGTGTGAAACTGAGGATGGAAAGAAGCTGATAGTCAGAAACGAAAAGCTTTGCATATACTGCACGAACTGTAAGCTCGCATGTCCAGAGGATGCCATACTCGTGGAGAAGCCTATTTCTGGCGAGATAGAGGTCGATGAGGGGAAGTGTCAGGTTTGCGGTGCGTGTGCGGATATATGTCCTACGAACGCGATATCTTTTCCGAAGGACAGAAAAATAGAGGTCAACGAGGAAGTCTGCCTGTTCTGCAAGGCGTGCGTTAAGGTTTGTGCTGTAGAGGCGATAAGGGTTAGGAGGAAGTCGATCAGCGTGATCTCCTTGGCTAAAGGCCCTTGGACGAAGGTGCACGAGGAAGCTTTCAAGAGGGTGATAGGATGAGGCTGGTTTACGAGAAGGAGAAGTGCATAGGATGCGGGAACTGCGTGGTCGTTTGTCCCTTAAATCTATCTCTGGACGTAAGGGCGATGGGCGGGAAGGGGGGAGTGAAGGTAAGGGTGAGGGACGGATACGCCGAATTGGAGGAGTGTCCGGTTTGCGGAGTCTGCGTGAGGTTCTGCCCGTTCGGAGCTTTGAGAGTAGAGGCTAAGGAGGTAAGGGAGTTCGAGAAATCCGAGGCGATATTCGAGGAGGTAAGGGAGGAGGTAGAAGAAAAAAAAGTGGAAAAGAAGGTGGAGATCACATACGAGATCAATCGCGAGCTTTTGAGGAAAATTCAGATCGTCGGAGAGTGCATGACGACCGGATTGCTCAGGAGGATATTCGAGGAGGATATGGAAATAACTCCGGCGGAGATAAGAAATCTGATAAGCGTTTTCGAGAGGAAGGGTAACGTTTTCGGAATTCTTGAGGAGCAGATTATATCGAACGACTTCTGCTCTCTCTGCGGGGCGTGCGTCGCATCTTGCGGTAAGGACGCGATAGAGATAAGGGATAGGCCCGTTCTGGTTAAGGACTGCGTTAACTGCGCATCCTGCATAGTCAGATGCCCAAAGACGTCCTTTTTGGACGTCGAACCGAACGGGGAGATAGGAGTTTATCTGGCGAAGGGGAAGTTTGGAGGCGTAATATCCTCACTCTTCGCCTACGCGCTCGATAAGGGAATAATAGAGTGCGCGATAGTTACGGACGGGGAAAAACCGATCTTAGCTACGAAAAAGGATGAAGTCATAAACTGCGCGGAGAAGTTCTCGATAGTTCCGAACGTTTCCATGCTAAAGGAGGCTTTGAAGATCGGATTTGGCTCCATAGGAGTTTTGGGAGTTCCATGTAACGTTTTAGCTTTTAGAAAGTTCGAAAAATTGGGAATGAAGCAGATAAAGCTCATAGTCGGATTGTTCTGCCCGAGGGGTAGCTACAAGAAGAGGGTCCCTCTCGCCTGCAAGCTCTGCACGGACTTCTATGCCGAGTTTGCGGACGTTTCAGTCAGCCACATCGCAGAAGAGGGGTGGAATCTGATCATAACGAGGACTGAATTCGGAGAGGAGATCGTTAAATCGGCTTCGAGGGAAGGATATTTGAAAATAGGGGATCCGGGAGAGGAGATAGTTCAGAAGTTCAGGAAGTTTGCTGAGAAGAAGAAAGAAACGGGAGAGAAGAACAGGCAGGAGTTACTTAAGAGGTTTGAGAGCTTCGAGAAGGCCGTTCAGCAGTTGGGAGCTTTAAACGTTAGGTATCTTAGCGGTGGTAGGGTATGGTGAGGATTGGAGTTTTCGTCTGCCACTGCGGGAAGAACATAGCGGGAACGGTGAACGTGAAGGAGGTCGTGGAATACGCCAAAACTCTGGAGGACGTAGTTTTTGCTACCGACAACAAATACGTATGTTCGAGCAGTGGGCAGGAGGAGATAAAGAAGGCGATAAAGGAGCACGAACTCGACAGAATCGTCATAGCGTGTTGCAGTCCGAGGATGCACGAAGCTACGTTCAGGAAGACTCTTGAAGAGGCGGGACTCAATCCGTTCCTGCTCGAAATAGCGAACATAAGAGAGCACTGCTCTTGGGTTCACATGAACCAGCCGAGGGAAGCTACGGAGAAGGCGAAAGCTCTGGTGAGAATGGCTGTTGCTAAGGCGAGGTATCTGGAGCCGTTCGAGAAGAAGAAGGTCAAGGTCATTCCCAAAGCTCTGGTGATAGGGGGAGGAGTAGCTGGAATTCAGTCCGCTTTGGATTTGGCGGACATGGGATTCGAAGTTTATTTGGTGGAGAAGAATCCGTCCCTAGGAGGGCACATGGCCCAGCTGGATAAGACCTTCCCCACAATGGACTGTTCGATCTGCATTCTCGGGCCGAAAATGGTCGATGCTTATAAGCACGAAAGGATACACGTTTTCACGTATTCAGAAGTCGAAAGCGTCGAAGGTTACGTGGGGAACTTCAAAGTAAAGATTAGGAAGAAGGCGAGGTTCGTGACAGAAGCTTGCACCGGCTGTGGAGTCTGTGCGAAGTTCTGTCCAGTAGAAGTCCCGAACGAGTTCGACTGCGGTCTGGCGATGAGGAAGGCCATATACATTCCATTCCCGCAGGCGGTTCCTCAGCAGTTCACGATAGATCCCGAACATTGCATAGGTTGCGGGATGTGCGTTGCGGTTTGCGAGAGGAACGCCATAGACTTCGAGCAGAGGGATGAGATAGTAGAGGTGGAAGTCGGAACGATAATCGTCGCAACGGGATTCGACGTTTACGATGTAAGTAAGGTGAAGGAATACGGATACAAGCGCTACAAGAACGTGATAACTTCGTTGGAGTTCGAGAGACTCATCAACGCTTCCGGGCCGACCGAAGGTAAGATAATAAGGCTCTCGGACGGGAAAACACCTAAGAGGATCGCTTTCATTCAGTGCGTCGGAAGTAGGAGCGAGAAGCACAAGCCCTACTGTTCGGGAATCTGTTGCATGTACACGCTGAAGCATGCGCAGCAGATAAAGGAGAAGATGCCGGATGCTGAAGTTTACGTCTTCTACATGGACATGAGAACTCCGGGAAAGGGTTACGAGGAGTTCTACGCGAGGGCGAGGAGTTTGGGAGTCAAGTTCATAAGGGGAAGGCCGAGCAGGATAGTGGAGGATTCTGAACATAACCTACACGTCTTCGTCGAGGACACGATTTCCGGAAGGCCAATGGAGGTAGTCGTGGACATGGTCGTTTTGGCTCCGGCCATAGAGCCGAGCAAGGATGCTGAAAAGATAAGGAAGATCCTGAGCCTCGCAACGTCTCCGGACGGGTTCTTCATGGAAGCTCACGCCAAGCTGAGGCCTCTGGACACGATGGTTTCCGGAGTTTTCTTGGCCGGGGCGTGTCAGGGGCCTAAGGACATACCGACGAGCGTCGCTCAGGCGAGCGGGGCTGCGAGCAGAGCGGCAACTCTAATGGCGAAGGGGGAGATAGAAGTCGAGCCGATAACCGCATACGTGGCGGAATCCGAGCTATGCTTCGGGTGCGAGATATGCAAGGACGTTTGCGACTTCAACGCGATAGGGATAGTTTACGGAACCGCCTACGTTAAGGAGCCAGTATGCACGGGCTGTGGAGCTTGTGCTGCTTCGTGTCCGACGAAAGCCATCCAGATAAGGAACTTCACGGACAGGCAGATAATGGCTCAGATAGAGAACGCTTTCCTGCCGAACGAGGATATAGAGCCGAAGATAATAGCCTTTCTGTGCAACTGGTGTAGCTACGCCGGAGCGGATACGGCCGGGCTGGCGAGGATGCAGTATCCGCCGAACGTTAGGGCGATCAGGGTTATGTGCACCGCGAGGATAGATCCGATATACATTCTGAAGGCGTTCGTTAGCGGAGCGGACGGAGTTCTGGTCGCTGGATGTCACTTGGGCGACTGCCACTACCTGACGGGCAACTACAAGGCGAAGAGAAGGGTGGAGAAGATGTGGAAGCTTCTGGAGGATTTGGGAATAGAGAAGGAGAGGCTGAGGTTGGAGTGGATCTCCGCTCCTGAAGGAGAGAAGTTCGCGAGGGTCATAAAGGAGTTCGTAGAGGAACTAAAGAAGTTGGGTCCGAGTCCGCTCAAGGTTTACAAGAAGGAGGTGAAAGTTTGAAGCTCATCCTTAAAAACGGCGTGGTTTACGATCCCGCTAACGGGATAAACGGGGAAAAGATGGATATATGCATAAAGGACGGGAAGATCGTCGAGAAGGTGAGATTTGCGAAGGAGATCGACCTTAAGGGAAGGCTTGTCATGCCGGCCGGCTTCGACATCCACAGCCACATAGCCGGTGGAAAGGTGAACGTCGGAAGGCTCTTCAGACCGGAAGACAGCTTGAGAAGGCTCGTAGCTAAGAGGGGAATTCTGAGGAGTGGGAGCGGTTGTTCGGTTCCGACCGTCCATCTGACGGGTTACGATTACGCTCTTATGGGATACACCACTGCAATAGAGCCTGCGGTGCCCCCTCTAATGGCGAGGCACACCCATCACGAGCTCAACGAGATTCCGATTATAGACAAGGCGTGCTTCCCCCTTTTCGACGGCAACTGGTTCGTAATGAAGTTCATAAGCGAGGAGAAGTTGGAGGAGCTCAAAGCCTACGTCGCTTGGCTCCTCTGGGCTACCAAGGGATATGCGGTGAAGATTACCAACCCCGGAGGAACCGAGGCGTGGGGGTGGAGGAAGAACGTTCACGACATAGACGAGGAGGTTCCTTTCTTTGGAGTTACGCCCAAGGAGATAATAACGAATCTCGTGGACGTCTGCAACGAGCTCAAGCTTCCCCATTCCGTCCACCTGCACTGCAACATGCTCGGAGAGCCGGGGAATTACGAGATCACTATTAAAACTTTGAAGCTCGTTAGGGGGAGGGATTTCGAAGGAAGGCAGTCGTTGCACGTGACCCACCTGCAGTTCCACTGCTACGGCGGAGAGGACTGGAAGACTTTCGAATCCAAGGCGGACGAGGTGGCGAAGGAGGTGAACGCGAACGATAACGTAACCATAGACACAGGAAACGTGATATTCGGCGATACGACGACGATGACGGCAGACGCTCCGATGGAGTTCGACCTATACAAGCTGACGGGGTTGAAGTGGGCGAACAAGGATGTGGAGCTCGAAACCGCTCCGGGCGTTACTCCTTACATCTACTCTCCTAAGGTTCTGGTCAACGCCGTTCAGTGGGCCATTGGGATAGAGTTGGCCCTACTGATAAGGCCGGAGAAGGTGATACTAACGACGGATCATCCTAACGGAGGGGTGTTCACGAACTATCCGAAGGTTATCGCATGGCTGATGAGCAGAAGGGCGAGGGAGGAGATGCTTGCAAGAGTCCATAAGTCCACGGAACGCAGAACCGTTCTGCCGACGATAGATAGAGAGTTGGACTTCTACGAGATAGCGATGATGACGAGGAGCAACCCCGCCAAGTCGGCCGGTTTCCCAAACAAGGGACATTTGGGTGTTGGAGCGGATGCGGACGTAGCGGTTTACGACATAAAGCCTAACGAAGTCGATCCGAGCAGGAATCCGGAGCTAATAGAGAGAGCTTTCAGCAGGGCATATCTGACGATAAAGGGCGGGGAGATTATTGTTAGGGAGGGAGAAATCGTCAAAGTCGTGCACGGCAGGACGTTCTGGGTCGATGCGATGAACAGGGTGGACGGATCGATTATAGAGAAGGATCTGAACTACTTCTTCAAGCGTTACTACTCCGTAAATCTTTCGAATTACGTCGTGAGGGAGAGAGAGCTCAGGAGGAGTGAGAAGATATGCGTGAGTTAATACTCAGGCTAAAGGAGAAGCCGGACATAAGCTTGGAAGTAGAAGGAGTCCTTCCGAACGTAGTTGCGGAGATGAGGTTGGAGGATATAGAGAACCTTCCTATACAATACGGCAATAAGAAGGTCAAGCTTTCCGAATTCTTCGACGTAAGCTTTGAGAAGTCGGAAGTTCCGAGAATAGTTTTCGAGGGTGACATGAGTAGGGTTAAGAGGATAGGCTGGAAGCTCGACGGCGGAGAGATAATCGTCGAGGGGAACGCGGGGATGTATTTGGGAGCTTTCATGAGCGGTGGCAGAATCGTGGTGGAGGGAGATGTGGGAGATTTCTCGGCGTTGAACATGAAGGGAGGAGAGATAATCGTAAGGGGAAATGCCGGAAACTACCTCTGCGCGAGCTATCGAGGAGAATGGAGGGGAATGGGCGGAGGAACGGTTTTGGTCGAAGGAAACGTTGGCAAGGAAATGGGAGCTAACATGAGAAACGGAAAGATAGTGGTGAAAGGAACCGCCGACGAGTTCGCGGGAGTTTCGATGAAAGGAGGTCTTATAGTGCTTGAAAAGGCGAAGGCGAGGGTTGGTGCGGGAATGACGGGAGGAGTCATAGTTGCGAACGAAGTGGAAGATCTTTTGCCCGGATTTTTGGAGGAGGGAACGGTAGAAAATCCCGAAATCGAAGGGGAGGTTTTTGAGGGAACTTTCAAGGTTTACACGGGAGATCACGCGGAAAGGAGGGCTAAGGGGAGAATATACGTCAGGATTCAATAAAAATGTTTGATTTTCGAACAGAAAATTATTTTAAAACAATTTTTAACGACATAAAAATTATGAAAAGGCTGGTGGTTTTGGTATTGCTTTTGGCCATAGCGTTTGCAGGATGCACGAATAACGTTAAGCTAAATCAGACACAGCATGGTAACGCCGGTCAGAAAGGGAAGGGACCGATGACGAGAAACGGTAGCGTAATGTGGAGCGAAGTGATGGGTATAAAAGCCGGAAACCTAACTCCTCAGGAAGTGGAAGACATAATCCACATGAGGCAGGAAGAGAAGCTCGCTCACGATGTTTATCTTACCCTCTACAACAAGTGGCACCTTCGGATTTTCGAAAACATAGCGAAAAGCGAGCAGACTCACATGAATGCGGTAAAAATGCTGATAGAGAAATACAACTTAACCGATCCCAACGAAGGTAAGGGACTCGGAGAATTCGAGAATCCGAAATTTACGAAGCTTTACAAGGAGTTGGTGGCTGAAGGAAGCAAGTCGGTCTTAGACGCTTTAAAAGTAGGAGCGATGATAGAAGAGTTGGACATAGTGGATCTCCAGAAGTGCCTCAACCACACGAACAAGAGGGACATAAGGCTCGTTTACGAAAATCTGATGAGAGGATCGGAGAATCACTTAAGAGCTTTCGTCTCTCAGATAGAAAGGATGGGTGGAAAATACGTTCCGAAGTATTTGAGCGAAAAGGAGTTCGAGGAAATAATCAAGTCCCGTGTCTCCAGTCACTAAGATACCTGATCTGCTCCTCCGTAAGTTCGTCTATTTTTATCCCCATAGTTTCAAGCTTGAGCCTTGCGACCTTCCTGTCGAGCTCTTCCGGAAGTCTGTAAACCTTCCTCTCCAATTTTTCGTAGTTTTCCGCTATGTATCTCACCGCCAAAGCCTGATCGGAGAAGCTCATGTCCATAACTTCTATCGGATGTCCGTCTCCGGCAACCAAGTTCACTAATCTTCCTTCCGCTATTAGGTAGAGCTTTTTGTCTCCCAAGTCGTATTCCGTAACGTAATCCCTTATCTGCCTTATATTCTTGCTCAGCTTTTCCAAGTCGGGAATCGAAATCTCGACGTTGAAGTGACCGGCGTTGGCCAGAATAGCCCCGTCCTTCATCAGCTTGAAGTGCTCCTCCCTTATCACGTTTATGTTGCCCGTTGCGGTTACGAATATGTCTCCTATCTTTGCAGCTTCCTCCATCCGCATAACCCTAAATCCGTCCATAACAGCCTCAAGCGCCCTTATCTCGTCGACCTCCGTAACTATCACGTTCGCACCCAATCCTTTAGCTCTCATCGCTATTCCCCTTCCGCACCAGCCGTAGCCGGCAACTACGACCGTCTTTCCGGCTATGAGGATATTTGTAGCTCTCATTATTCCGTCCCACGTAGATTGTCCCGTCCCGTATCTGTTGTCGAAAAGGAACTTCGTGTATGCGTCGTTTACCGCTATGACGGGAAACCTCAGAACACCCTCCCTCTCCATAGCCTTCAGCCTTATCACTCCTGTCGTCGTTTCCTCGCTCGCACCCAAAATTCTGTCGGCGTAATATCTCCTCTCCCCGTGCAGAAGGAAGATCAGATCCGCTCCATCATCGACTATTATGTCCGGTTTGGTGTCTATGACTCTGTTTAAAGCTTCGTAATACTCCTCCCTGCTCATCCCCCTCTTCGCGAAGCACTTGACGCCCATATCCCTCAAAGCATCGGCCACATCGTCCTGCGTGCTCATGGGATTACAGCCGGTTATCGCTACATTAGCCCCTCCGGCGATCAGTGTTTTTACGAGAACAGCCGTCTTAGCTTCGACGTGCAGAGCCATCCCTATTCTCAATCCTTCGAGCGGTCTCTCTCTTTCGAACTCCTCCCTAATTTTTGCGAGAACTTTCATGTGCTTTTCCGCCCACTCTATCTTCCTGTATCCCCTATCGACGTCCATGTTTCGAGGAACTATGACGGTTTAAAATACCCTTTCTGTGCCGGAAGAATGCGGGGATAGCGACGTATCCGAATAGTCCGTAGCAGAACGTTCCCTCCAAGAGGAGGAGGGTAGAGAGGAAGGCGAACGCTATCGCCATGATCGAAGCTACGAATCCGTAGGAGTCCTTTCTCTTGAAAAATCCCTTCAAAAAAGTCGCCGAAATGACGAGTAGGACGAAGGAGTTCATTACGGATCTGCCGAATTCGAGTGCGGATAAAGCGAGGAAGATCGTCGCATATATCAGATCGAGCGTGCTACCACCCCCACGAGGAAGGCCATCGCGTAAGCTACAGCGAAGCTGTATAGAACGGAAAACAGAGCCCATCTCCAGCCAGCCTCAGCCTTGATCGTCGCGAGCGTCGCGACGCACGGCATGTAGAGTAGGGAAAACACCATGAAAGCCAGAGCTTGGGAGGGATCCATAACTCTCGCAATGGGAACGTTCAGAATTCCGAGAGTTTCGACGACCACCTCTTTAGCTACGACTCCCATTAAAATCGCCAGAACGAACTGCCAGTCCCATCCCATGGGGGAGAAGAGGGACTGGATCGATTTTGCGAACATTTCCGCGTAGCTCACCTTTCCGGGATAGTTGGTTACGAACCATATCACCACCGACATTCCCAAAATCACCGTTCCCGCTTTCTGAAGGAAGTGTTTCGTTCGATTCCAAGTAAGGATCCAGACGTCCCTCAAGTTCGGTATCCTATAGGGAGGAAGCTCTATAACGTACTCCGCCTCTCCCCTGAGCAAAACCCTTCTAAAGATCTTAGCAGAAATCAGAGCGACGATCAATCCGAACACGTATAAACCCATTATGACGGTTGCTTCGGACTTCGGAAAGAATATTCCGGCGAAGAGGACGTAAATCGGCAACCTCGCACTGCAGGAAACGAAGGGATTTACAAGGATGGTAGCTATCCTAACCTTATCGTCGTCTATCGCCCTCGTCGCCATAACAGCCGGAACGTTGCACCCGAAACCCATCATAAGCGGTATTACGGACTTCCCCGTTAGTCCGAACCTCGACATGATTCCGTCCATGAGATAAACGGCACGAGGCATGTATCCGCTCAGTTCGAGTAACGCGAGGGATAGGAAGAGAAAAACTATGTTAGGCACGAAGACCAAAACGCTTCCAACTCCCTTAACTATCCCATCACCAATCAGAGAGAATAGGACTCCCCCAAAACTCGAAACGTAATCGGCCAAATTCGAGAAGAGGAGATGTATGGAATCCGTAAGGGGAGATGCTACGGTGAATGTGAACGTGAACATCATCCACATCAAGGCTATGAATATGGGAATTCCCAAGTGCTCGTCCATGAAAACTTCATCTAAAACGTCCGTAAGGTCTTTTCCTTCATTTTCTACCCTAACGACCTCCTTAGCAATCCTTTCGGCCGTCTTCACGAAGTCCTTGGCGCTTACCTTCGGAACCCTTCCCCCCTTCAAAATCTCCCTCTTGAGATCCTCAATTCCCACTCCCTTTACGGCCACGGTCCTTACCACCGGAACGCCCAAAATTTTGGATAGCTTCTCTGCATCTATCCTAATTCCCTTCTTTTCCGCCTCATCGACCATGTTCAGAACGAGAATCATAGGAATCCCGAACTTAGCGAGTTGCAGAGTTAGATAGAGGTTCCTCTCTAAATTCGAAGCGTTTACGACGTTCAAAATTAAGTCCGGCCTCTCTTTAAGCAGATAATCCCTTGCAACCTTCTCGTCCAAGCTGTGAGCTTCGAGACTGTATATTCCAGGCAAATCCACGAACAGAACGTCCTTGCCGTCTATCTTAGTCTTACCTTCCTTCACTCCGACAGTCGTTCCGGGAAAGTTTCCCACTTCGAACTTTCCCCCGGTCAGAGCGTTCAGAAGTGCCGTCTTCCCGACGTTGGGATTCCCCACCATCGCAATTTTCATCCGAACTCAGGACGTCTTTGGCGTAAATATATCTAATCCTAACGATTTTAGAGAGTCCCCGAATGCGTGAACGAACTCCTCAAGTTCCTCCTCACTATGCATCGCGCAGAGATGACACCTCTTCATCGGATTAGGAGTCAGCAGAATTCCCCTCCTCCTCATCTCCGCAACGAACCTCCTATACATCTCCCCGTTCACATTTACGACCGACGAGTAATCCACAACATCCTCCTCCGCGAACTGGATCGCGAATACGGACTTGTAACCCACGATCCTCGCGGTTACTCCTAAATCCTCCAGAACATCCTTTAAAGCCCTCCTATACTCCTCTCCGAGCTTCGAGATTCTGTCTGTAACCCCGTCCCTCTCCAAGATCTCTAAGGTCTTCTTGGCAGCAGCCAATCCGATCAAGTTGCCGCTGTACGTTCCGGACACAAGAACACCGTCGTGAACGAGGGACATTATCTCCTCCCTTCCGACTACAGCGGAAATCGGATATCCGTTGCCCAAAGCCTTTCCTACGGTCGTTATGTCCGGAATTACGCCGAGTTCTTCCTGAACTCCTCTTATGTTGTGTCTGAAAGCGGTGACGATCTCGTCGAAGATCAGGACGCTACCGTATGTCTTCGTTTCTCTCCTAAGCGTTTTCAAAAACCTCTTCTTCGGAATTATCGTTCCAACGCTGTGAGGAATGGGTTCCAATATCACACACGCGATCTCGTCGTGGTGTTCCGCCATCAACTCCTTGAAAGCTTCGCAGTCGTTGAATGGAAGGATTCTGACGAGATCCCAAATGGCCCTCGGGATTCCCTCGGATTGAGGATAGATCTTGCCCATCATATTCTCCGGAGGATGGACGTTGAAAGCGACGTAATCGTGCCATCCGTGATAACAGCCCTCGAACTTGACAATCTTCTCCCTTCCCGTGTAAGCCCTCGAAAGTCTTATGGCGTGAAAAGTCGCCTCCGTTCCCGAATTTACGAACACGACCTTTTCAGCCGAGGGGATCAAGTCCACCAATCTCTCGGCAACTTCCACTTCGAGCTCGCTCACCCCGACTCCGAAGAGAACTCCCCACTCCATCTGCTCTCTAACCGCTTCGTTCACTTCGGGATGGTTGTGTCCGAGGACTATAGGTCCGAAGGCCAGGATGTAGTCGGTAAACTCCCTTCCGTTAGCGTATATCTTGCATCCGAATGCTTTCTCCGGGACGAAAGGTTCCGGGAAATGAATTTCACTCCTCAAACCGGTCTGGGCTCCCTTGGGAATAACCCTCAAAGCCCTCGCGTAAACGTCGTCCATGCAATCGCATTGGCGGGATGTTAAAGAATTTTGTTAAGATGCGTTTATAATTTTAGCATAAAATTTAAGAAACTTTAGGTTTCGAGGAGTAAACTCTGAGCCCCAAGATGGCTCCCAACCCCAAGGCTATGGGAACGTAATGCAACGTAGCTCCCGCGAGTCCGAGCATTCCAAGCAGAACCTTCGCCTCCTTCCTTATGATTTCCCTACCGGTAACCGCCAGCGCTATCAGATACATCACGACGACCGTTGCTACGAAGTAGTAGAGGACTTTCGCAACCATCGCCAGATCCCAGTGCTGAACCGTTATGAGGAACATCTCGGGGTGCGTGAAGTAGATGTATGGGCCTATGTAACCGGCAAGAGCGTATTTTACCGCATTCTTAGCGGTTTTCCAGAAATCTCCTCCCGCTATCGCCGATCCGGCGTATGCGGCCAGAGCTACCGGAGGCGTTACGTCCGCGAGTATTCCGAAGTAGAAGACGAAGAAGTGGGCGGCGAGCAGTGCTACAGCAACTCCGCAACCCGGAACGTTCTGTCCGTATATACCCACTCCCGCGACGGCGTTGAAGACGGCCGGAGCCGCTACGAGGGAGGTTATGACGTAGTTGGCGGTAGTCGGAACTCCCATTCCGAGGATCAGGCTGAAGACCATCGCCATTACGAGGAGGAGCATCAGGTTTCCTCCAGTAAGATCGACGAGTTTGTATCCCAAGCTCGTGACGAGTCCGGTCATCGTCAGAACTCCCTGAATCAATCCGGCACAGGCTGCAGCGAGCATGACGCCGATGCAGGTCGTTCCGGCGTCGATCATAGACTCGTAGGTGGCTCTGAACATATTCCTTCCAACTTCGCTCCTCGAAAGGTAACCTACGATCAGAGAGAACAGGATTCCGAAAACTCCGCTCATCAGCAGAGTTTCTTCCTTCCTTATTCCCAAGAACTTGCACATCGCCACGAATAGGACGAAAGCCAAGCTCATCCAGAACTTCTCGCTCTTCTCCATCGGAAGCATCGCCAGAGCTAATGCGAGAAGAACGTATTCGGAAAACTTAGCGTCCGTGAACATCATCAGCGTCGTTATCAGAGCTATGGCGACGTATATCCTTTCATCTCCGGGTATCTCGTCCTTGGAAATCCATGCGACCCATATGGCTATGCCCAGAGAGGATATCGCTACTATGTGGGGAGCGAGTCCCCATACGAGTGCAACCGTAATTACGACCACCGGTAGTAGTAGATACAGCTTTCTCAGGAAGTATTCTAAGGGTAGATCCCTCGGAACTCCCTTCAGCCCCAAACGCTTGGTTTCGAGGTCTATGAATATGTAAACTCCGGCGTAGTATATGAGGGCTGGAATGACGGCGGCTATGATAATCTTGTTGTATGGAACTCCGAGGAATTGAGCCATTATAAATGCGGCGGCGCCCATTACGGGTGGCATTAGCTGTCCTCCGGTTGACGCGACGGACTCTATGGCTCCGGCGACTTCCGCGGGATACCCCGCCTTTTTCATTAGGGGAATCGTGAACGTTCCGGTCGTAAGGACGTTGGCAACCGAACTACCGCTTACCGTCCCCATGAGACCGCTCGAAACTACCGCCGCCTTGGCCGGTCCACCCCTCCTCGGCCCGAACAGAGATATCATAAACTGCGTTATGTAATCGCTGACACCTATTTTGAGGAGGAAAGATCCGAAGAAGACGAACGCGAAAACGTATATGGTCATCACGTAAAACGGAATTCCGAACAGTCCTTGATCGAGGTATAGGTATTGGACGAACCTTTGAAGGTTGAATCCCGTGTCTTGAATTCCGTATGCTAAGAATAAGACAACTATGAGCGGAAGTATCCAGCCCACGCTCCTCCTCGTAGCTTCCAAGACGAGGACTATCGCGATCAGTCCGAATACGATGTCGTATATGTTGACATCGTAGTATATCATATACGACGGAAATCTGTAGAACATGTAGAGCATGCTAACCAAACCCAAAAACGCGAGAACGTAGTCGTAAAACGGAAAACCCTTCTCATCCTTCCTCGCCGGATAGAGTAGGTAGGTCATCACAAGTATCATACCAAGCACGAAGGCCTCCCCCTGCTTATCCTGAAAGTCCAGCCTTAGGAGGTCTATATTCAACCCGATTCTCGAAAATAGGTCATAGAGTGAGTAGGTAAAGTTGAATATGAACAGGATTTCGTAAACTCCTATGAGGATCGCGGCTATTTTGATGACCGTCATCAGCTTCGGACTTAGATCCCTTACCCTCTCCAATTCCATAGCTCACCACCCCCTCAGCAGCAGTGGAACTTCCCTAACCTCCAACCTCAACACCCCGTAACCTCTAAGCACGAGCTTTCCGTTAACCCGAACCTTCGCGTCGTTGAGGGGAATGAACCAATACTCCCAAGACTCACCCAAATACTCGTCCAACCTCTTCACGAAGTATCCGTTTTCAACGCGTTGAAAGTCCAAAGGCTGGCCGGCATCGAATTGCTGCCACCTCTCCTCCAGAGCGTAAATACCGCTTTCGTTCACTTTGTAAACGTCGATAACCTTCGTCAGGGAAACGCTGTGAACGTATTCTACTGAGACTGTGCAGTTCAAGGGGAAATACAGAACGCTTCCGTTGAATTCAATTACGAGCGATTTTACGGGAACGAACGGGATCAGGAGGACGAGTAAAATAAAAAAATTTTCCTCATGCTATCACTTCGGAATCAAGTTTTCGGGAACCTTTATTCCGTGCTCCTCGTAGTATTTGACCGCTCCCGGATGGAGCGGTATCATCAGACCTTCGAACGCCTTGTGAATGTCTATCTGCTTGGCAACTCTATGAGCCTTCGCGAGCTCGTCGATGTTTTCGTATAGGATCTTCGTCATCTCGTAAACCACATCTTCCGGCAGATCCTTGTGGACCACCAACGTAGATCTCACCGCCACAGTCTGAACGTCCTGATCCATTCCGTTGTAAGTCCCCTTAGGAATGACCACCTTGACGTAGAACGGGTATCCCTCCTTGTGGAGCTTCTCTACAACATCGTCCGGAATCGGTATCAGCCTTACGGGAGTCTTTACGGCTATCTGCTCTATCGCCGGAGCGGGATAGGCTATAACTGTGAATTCGGCATCCACCTGTCCGAGAACCAAGCTCTGAGAAGCTTCGCTGAACGTCTGGTATATCGGCTCTATGTCTTTCCATACGCCAGCAGCCTTCAGTATTCTCTCCGCAGTAGCGGCACAACCGCTCCCCGCAGCACCCACCACAACTCTCTTACCCTTCAAGTCTTGGAGAGTCCTTATGTCGCTGTCCGCCCTAACGACTATCTGAACCGCCTCCGGATAAAGCGTTCCTATGGCTCTCATTACTTTTATAGGATGCCCCTTGAACTGATAGAGTCCGTTCCAGGCGTAGTAGGTAACGTCGTTCTGAATCAACGCCACAAGAGCTTCCTTCTTTCCTATCGCTTTGGCGTTTGCAACGCTCGCCCCGCTCGTAACCGCCTTAGCCTCTATGAGCTTGCTCTTCTCGTTCAGTATCTTGGCATACATGGATCCTAAAGCGAAGTAAACGCTTCCCGGACCCGAGCCGGTGTAAATCGTGACGACGTATTTCCCCTTCTCGTTCTTTGGAATTTCCGTAGCTTGCTTCTGGGAGCACCCGATCAGTATCAACCCTAAGATCACTACAAGACACAGCCACCTTTTCACGCTATCACCTCAGTGGAGTATGGAGTCCAAAAAGTTCTTACATTTATATATTTTTCGGAACGAAATTTCGTGAGCTTATTCTTAAAGAGTTGAAAGGACTCACAACTTTTATTAAAAAATTAGAACGTGCTTATCTTCCCCTCTATTACCATGTCGGTAACCTTGAGAACGTTGTCCAGCCACTCCTGAGCGATCTCTTTAGCCTTTCTCTCCATCTTCTCGACCTCGTAACCTTTCTTGGGAATTATCTGAATGCTCAGTGCACGAGGCTCGTTTATCGGCTTTCCTATCTGACTCAGAATTCTAACGTAAACCTCTTCTATTCCCTCTATGTTCTCGTAACAATCTTTGGCTATCAGGTTGGCGAGTATGTTGTATATCTTTCCTACGTGGTTAATCGGATTCTTTCCGCTCGACGCCTCCATGCTCATGGGTCTGCATGGGGTAATCAGCCCGTTGCATCTGTTACCTCTTCCCACGCTTCCATCGTCTCCCTGTTCGGCGGAAGTTCCCGTTACCGTGATATAAACGCACTCCCTCTCGTAGTCGTCTGCAGTGTTTACGTGAACTGCCACCTCCTTTTCCGTGTATTCTCTCGCTATGTCCTCTATCCATCCCTTCAGTTCCTCCTTTACGGAGATGTATTCCCTCAAATCGTTAAGATACCTGTCCACGAACGCGCAGGCGACGGTTAGAGTTATCCTGTCTCCCTCTCTCAATCCCATGACCTTTACGTCCTCGCCAACTGCCCTCTCCTGCCTCCTGAACTCCTCGTATATCCTCCTCTCTACGTTGTAAACGAGCTTTTCCGTATCTGTGAGAGGAGCGAATCCTATTCCGAAGGATGTGTCGTTGGCCATCGGAATCTCGCCCTTCCTCCTCGCGAACACGTCTTTTAAGTCGGTGCTCCCCTCTCCTATCCTGACGTCGAATATCATGTCCGTTTCCGGATCCAAGTTGGCCATCGCACTTCTCACGTAATCCTTAGCGGCCTTCAGAACTATTCTATCGGCAGGAACGCTTACCCCCTCAAATTCTTTCGTCGCCCTACCGACCAACAAAACGTAGATAGGTTGGATCAACTCCCCTCCTCCGAAAGTGGGCTTCGCCCTTCCCGCGACTATCTGGGTTTCGTCGGTGTTGTGGTGGAGAACGACTCCGAACCTCCTTATGTATTCCCTGCACAAAGCCCGACTCATAGCTTCGGCAATCCCGTCCGCCAAGCTGTCAGGATGCCCAATTCCCTTTCTCTCCACGATCTCTATCTTCTGGCGTTCGACTGGAACGTGATAGAGCTCTTCTACGTATATCATAGAGGATTCTCGATCGTTGGGATGAATATAAATATTTGCAAAGCTTTTAATAGCAGTTCATAACCTTCCCGAATTTTGATGAAAGTCGCAGATATGTTCGAAGAGTTCCTGAGAGTCCAAAGCTTGGACGACTTCGAAAAGGAAGAGCCTATGAGAAAATTCTTCGAAAGACTGAATTCGATGAGAATAGAAGAGTTCAACTGGGCTGAAGAGGTTTTCGAAGGAATACACCTTAAGGAGAGGCCGAATCGGGTGGCGTTGCACTGGATAAGCTTGGAGGATGGGGATGAGAGAAAGTTCAGCTACGAAGAGTTCGCGAGAATCGGAAATTCTCTGGTCAACTTTTTGAGGGAGAGCGGTGTTGGAAAGGGTGATTACGTTCACGTGATGCTTCCGCTTTTGCCTGAAGTGTGGTTTTCCCATTACGCGTTCGTTAAGGGGGGATTCGTCGGAGTTCCGATTGCGAACATTCTTAAGGAGAGGGATTTGGAATACAGGTTTAAAGTCTGCCCACCTTCTGCGGTGATAGCGGATGAGAGTTCGGCGAAGATGATAGACTCGGTCCTCAAAACCGAACCGAAAGTTAAGATAGTAGTGGGTGATAGGAAAGGATGGGAGCCTTTCGACGACATACCGAAGAAGGACTGCGAAGGAGCCAAAACCAAGGCTGAAGATCCTATATTCTGCTTCTTCACTTCTGGAACTACGGGTCTGCCCAAAGGAGTCCTACATACCGCCACATCCTATCCTATAGGACACTTGATAACAACGTGCATAATAAACTGCAAGCCCGATGACATCCACAACAACTTAAGCGCACCGGGTTGGGCGAAGTTCGCCTGGAGCTCGTTCTTCGCACCTCTAACGGCCGGAGCTACGGTTTTGGGAGTTCACTTCACTAAGTTCAACGCTCGGAAGTATCTGGAGGCGATAGACTCCTACGGGGTAAACACGTTCTGCGCTCCTCCGACCGCTTGGAGGATGTTCATGATAACCGACTACAAAGACCTCAAGTTCGAATCCCTGAGGGATGTGGTGAGTGCCGGTGAACCTCTAAATCCAGAGATATTCGAGAAGTGGAAGGAGCACACAGGAGTTGAGATAAGGGACTTCTACGGGCAGACGGAAAGCACCGCCATGATAGGAAACCCCCCTTGGTTCAAGGGGAAGATAAAGCCCGGATCCTTCGGAGTCCCGACTTTCATGTACGACATAACTCTTCTGGACGACGACGGAAACGAGATCGATAAGCCGGGAGTCGTGGGACACATAGTCGTGAGAATGAGCAGGTGGAGGCCGATAGGACTCTTCCACAAATACATCGGCAAGAGCAGGGACGCTTTCGTCGGAGACTATTATTACACCGGAGATAAGGCATACTTCGACGAGGACGGATACTGGTGGTTCGTCGGGAGGGCTGACGACGTCATAAAGACCTCCGACTACAGGGTGGGACCGTTTGAGGTCGAAAGCGCGTTGCTTGAGCATCCCGCGGTTGCTGAGGCGGCGGTCGTAGGAAGTCCGGATCCTATAAGATGGCAGATTGTTAAGGCGTTCGTAGTCCTCAAACCGGGTTACGAGCCTTCGAGAGAGCTCGCTCTGGACATATTCAGGCATTGTAAGAGGATTTTGGCGAAGTTCAAGGTTCCGAGGATAATAGAGTTCGTCCCCGAACTGCCGAAGACGATAAGCGGGAAGATAAGGAGGGTGGAGTTGAGGGCTCTTGAGGAGGAGAGGAAGAAGAAGGGGATTAGAGGGGAGTATGAGTTCTTCTACAGCGATTTTCCCGAGCTCAAATCGAACAATTTATAAATTATTTATCGTGACGGATCGGAGGTGATGGGATGCCGTATAGGGGATGGGAAACGTTCAGGCAGATGCTCGAAAGAATAGCGGAGAGTTATCCGGAAAATCCCGCTGTTCTCTTTGAAGGGAGGGAGATAACTTACGAGGAGCTTTTCGATCTCGCAAACAGACTCGCATACGGTCTCTTCCAGCTTGGGGTAAGGAAAGGGGACAAGGTCAGCCTGTGGATGCAGAACGTTCCCGAGTGGGTCATAGCTTGGTGGGGCGTTCCGATGATCGGAGCTGTTCTGGTTCCAGTGGATCACTGGTATAAGACAGTCGAGGCTGATCACATAATAAACCACTCCGATTCGAAAGTGGTGATAACGAACAGAACTATGGGCAAGTGGAAGTTCGTTGATATGCTTAAGGAGATAGAGACTCCGAAGGTGGAGCATTACGTCGTCGCCGGAGATGAGGATGAGGCGAGAAAGCTCGACGGAATAACGTTCGAGGAGTTGCTCGAAATAGGGAAGGACTGGAGGAAGGATGAGGATTATCTGAGATACGTTGAATCCGTGGATCCCGATGACGTCTGCATAATCCTGTACACCTCCGGAACGACCGGAGTTCCGAAGGGAGTCATGCTGGGTCAGCATCAGATAATAAAGAACGCATACGATCAGGGAGAGAACATGAAGGTCAGCCATGAGGACAAGCTCGTTGTTCCCGTTCCGTTCAGCCACTGCTTCGGATGCGTCATGTCCATAACGCTCATGGCCTGCTTCGGAGGTGCAATCGCTCCCCTGCTCGTTTTCGACGAGAGAAAGGCTCTAGAGACGATTCAGAAATACGGGTGCACGATGATTCACGGAACGCCGACGATGTTCCACAGAGAACTCAAGCTTTTCAGGAAGGAGAAGTTCGACACATCAACACTAAGAACGGGGATAATGGCCGGAGCTCCGTGTCCAGAAGATCTGATGAGGGCGGTTATGAAGGAGATGGGAGCGAATTTATGCATAACCTACGGCCTGACCGAAGCATCTCCGGGAATAACCATGACGAGCTTGGACGACAGCATAGAGGATAGGGTTAGGACGGTAGGGAAGCCTCTGCCGGACATAGAAGTTAAGATAGTGGACGACAGCGGGAGGGAGGTTCCTAAGGGTGTCGTCGGGGAGATAGTGTGCAGGGGTTACAACGTGATGAAAGGATACTACAAGATGCCCGAAAAGACCGCAGAAACGATAAGGGACGGATGGCTGTTCACGGGAGATTTGGGGG
>Ga0256833_1000287_pt1 | contig 40507 bp, 37 predicted proteins | sample 356284metaG_FD_190535 | JGI IMG/M metagenome (GOLD analysis project Ga0256833, IMG submission 190535) | Hydrothermal vent microbial communities from Mid Atlantic Ridge, Atlantic Ocean - 356-284 | ecosystem: Environmental > Aquatic > Marine > Hydrothermal vents | place: Atlantic Ocean: Mid... | reverse complement strand
TACGCCCTTTTGGGAAACCACTTTCACCTTTTAGTCCTGAGCGAAGGAGAAGAGGGCCTCGGCGAGGCCGAGGCTGTAGAAAGGGCCCTTCGCCTTTACTCCCCTGGGGTAGTTTTTTCCCGAAGCGGCACCTACTGGAGGAGACGCCTCTCGGATATATCCCATTTCATGAAGGAACTCAACCAGCGCTTTTCCCAGAGGTATAACCTTCTTCACAGGAGGCGAGGTCATGTGTTTTACGATAGATTCAAGAGCATATTAGTTGATGGGGAGGCGGCCCTGGCTGTGAGCTTATACATAGAGCTTAATGCGGTTCGTGCTGGCCTTACAAAGAGCGTAAGCGGGTACCGGTGGGTGAGCTATGCTGAAAGGAGAGCTTCATCTGGAGACTGGCTTATGTCCCTGGAGGATACCTTTGGAATAGGACTCGGCGGGTACGGGAAGCTTTTAGAGGAGGTGGGGAGAATAGAGAGGGAGGGCAAGGGGAGGGTGGAGGAGGATCAGAGGGGAATTGTGGCTCAGGTTCTTACATACAGGTGTGAGGGGTTGGTTTACGGGAGCGTTCTTTTTGTAGAGGAGATTTTAAGGCGGCTTCCCCGAAGGCGAAGGCGAAGGGCAGAGGCTGGAGGTTTCGTCTTAGCGTAGGGAAAGAGGAGAGTTTGGCTTCTGTAAGGGAGGGGAGGACTGTCTTTTCCCTGGAGGAGCTTTCCCCGGGGGTGCTTAAGGAGGGGAAGGCGGGAGGATTTAGAGGGGAGTTTGGGTTTTCCTGGGGGAAGTTTTCCGGCAGTGGGTTATGTTTTGAGAGGAGGAAGGGGAATTTCTGAGGAAAATTGAAAAAGGGTCTGTCCCCAATTAGATTGCTAATTAGAGCCGCCTGCAATGCAAAGAGCGATTTGGATTGTTCTTTTTATTTTAGTAAAATCCTCCTTAAGGAAATTTTCGTTTACGGAAGACGATGAAGGAAAAGCGGTTATAGATGGTTATAGGTGGAAAGAAATGAGGGATAATGGTTGAGGTAAGGCTGGAATTTCTCGCTGTTTTCTTTATTCTTACGGCGGCTCTCAGTTTTCTTTTTACCCTTGCTTCCCTGAGGTTGGCCTATAGGTTCGGCATTTTTGACAGGGTGGAGGAAAGGAAGATCCACAGCAGAAAAGTTCCCCGCATAGGAGGGGTTGCCATATTTTTAAGCCTGTTTTCCGGAATTTTAATTGGAGAGGTCTTCTTTCATAAAATTGTATTCTCCCGGCCCCACAATCTAACCGTCTTTGCAGTTTACCTTTTCTCCATTATGGCGATCTTTAGCCTCGGCCTTGTGGACGACCTTAAAGGACTCAATGCCTATCAGAAGTTTCCGGTGGAATTCGCGGTGGCCCTCCTTCTTTACTTTTTCGGATTTAGAATAGAAAGGTTGTCCCTTCCATGGGGAGGTGCTGTAAAGCTGGGAATTCTGGCTCCTTTAATCACTCTGCTCTGGATTGTGGGAGTGATGAACGCCATAAACATAATAGATGGCCTGGATGGTCTTGCCGCAGGAATAGCCCTCTTTGCTTCCATTTCCCTCCTTATTCTTTTTATCATCCAGGGGCGGTTTTCCTTCGCTGCGGTGGTGGCCGGCCTCATAGGGGCCATCCTCGGTTTCCTGCCTTACAACTTGAATCCGGCCAAGATTTTCATGGGCGACAGTGGAAGTTTAACCATAGGGCTCATTCTTTCCACCCTCACCCTGAAAAGCTCTCAAAAGGCGAATCTCTCCGTATCCCTTTCGGTGGCAGTTATAATTCTTTTCATTCCTATTTTTGATACCCTGATGGCTATATGGAGAAGGGCAAGGAACGGCGAACCTCTTTTTAATGCAGACAACGACCACATACACCATAGACTGCTGAGAAGGCTGAAATCCCACAGACATGCCTCCTTCACTCTGGTGGGGATATCCGCGGTTTTTTCTGCCATAGGCGTTGCCCTTAACTTCGTGGACGGACTCCTGAGGTTTCTGGTGGTGCTCGTGAGTTTCGCCTTAGGGATTCTCTTTTTCTCCCTGATGGGCTATTTCAGAGAAATTCCCCTTTCCTGGGTCATCCCTCTCCGGAGGGAAAGATAAAGTCTATTTCCGCCTCCTTCAGGGGAGGCCACCTGCTATCCTTTTCCGATAAAATTGGGTTGCTCACCGGCCAGCGTATCCCAATTTGAGGGTCGTTCCAGATGAGCCCCCTTTCGTGGGCCGGGGAATAAAAGTCCGATGCCTTGTAAAGCACTTCCGCCACATCGGAGATTACCACAAATCCGTGGGCAAAGCCTTCGGGAATATATAGCATGAGCCTGTTTTCTTCGGATAGGCGGACCCCAACCCATTTCCCAAAATAAGGGGAACCCTTCCGGATATCTACCGCCACATCGAAGATCTCACCCCTTACAACCCTTATTAGTTTTGCCTGGGCCTTTTCCCGCAGTTGATAGTGAAGTCCCCTAAGGACACCCTTTTCGGACCTGGAATGGTTGTCCTGAACGAAGTTCTTATCTATCCCCGCCTTTTCAAATTCCCCTTTATTATAAGCCTCCATGAAAAAGCCCCGCTGGTCCTCAAAAACCGTGGGTTCTACAAGTATGAGGTCCGGAATTTCCAGGCGTAAAAACTTAAATTTTGCCATGGCTCACCTCATATCTCAAGGCTGGAGTCGTCCCCTATCATCACCTTCAAGGCTCTGTTTACTCCGGAGCCTTTCTTTATAATTGCTCTCCTTCCCACCAGAGATTCTTCCATCCTTTCTATATCAATGACCTCGGTCTCAGGCAGAATCACCGAATACTCCACGCAGGAGTTCTTTATAAGGCATCCTTCTCCTATGCTGGTATAGGGTCCTATGAAGGAGTTTTCCACCACAGTTCTTTTCCCGATAATGGCCGGTCCCCTTATTTTGCTGCCAATTATCCTTGCTCCTTCCTCCACCACCACCCTGCCGTTTATCGTGGAATTTTCGTCAACCTCTCCTGAAATCCTCGTTTTCCTGATTTCGTCCAGCACCACCCTGTTTGCCTCCAGCATGTCGTCCTTTTTTCCGGTGTCCAGCCACCACCTTTGAAGGATATGGGCCCTTACCTCCAGGCCCATATTTATGAGTTCTTGTATGGCGTCGGTTATCTCCAGCTCCCCCCTCCAGGAAGGCCTTATTCTTTCCACTGCCAGGTGGACCTGGGGGGAGAAGATGTAAACTCCCACCAGGGCCAGATTGGAAGGGGGGGACTCCGGCTTTTCCACCAGGCGCACTATCTTACCTCCCTCACCCAGTTCCGCCACCCCAAATAGGCGGGGGTCCTCCACCTCTTTAAGGAGAATGAGGGCAGCTGGAGCCGTTCTTTTGAATTCCTCCACGAAGTCCTTTATGCCTGAGCCTATGAGGTTGTCTCCGAGATACATGACGAAGTTTTCGTTTCCCAGAAAATCCTTAGCCGTCTTCACTGCGTGGGCAAGGCCCAGGGGCTTTTCCTGAAGGATGAAGGTGAACCGGGCCCTTTGAAATCCAGCATCCAAAAGGCTTTTCCTTACCTGCTGACCGGTTTCAGGGGATATTATAACCCCCATCTCCTCTATGCCGGCCTCCAGGAGGTTTTCCACTACATAGTGAATTATGGGTTTGTTGGCCACGGAGACCAGCTGTTTCGGAAGCGAGTATGTAAGGGGCCTGAGCCTCGTTCCCCTGCCACCGCTGAGAATAAGTCCTTTCATAGCTCCAATTTTACCCTCAAGGGAAAATTTTTTCTATTAGCCTTGCGTAGGCTTCCACTACCACATCCCAGTTGTACTTTTCTCTAAGGACCCTCCGGTAGTAGTCCAGGGCTTTCGCCCTTATTCTCTCCCCTTCCTTTTTTAAAATTTCCATCTTTTCAGCCAGTTCCCCGGCATTGGAAAAATAAAGGCCGGCCCCTCCCAGCACCTCCCTGTTGTAAACCACATCGTAGGCTATCACAGGATTCCCGCAGGCCATGGCCTCTAAGAGAGAAGGATTGGTTCCACCTACGCTGTGTCCGTGTATGTGGGCAAAGGCATGCAGCCTTAGGGCATAAAGTTCATTCCTTTCGTAAATGGGACCCGTGAAAATCACCCTCTCCTTCCCCCGGAAATTCTCGTAGGTTTTACCCAGGTCGCTCACTATTGCCAGCTTTTTCTCGCATTGAGCACGAAGGTATCCCTCCACTATTAGGGTAAGATTGTTTTCCGGAACATCCCTTCCCACGGCTAAGAAGTAATTGAATTCTTTGAGGGAAAACCTTTGGCTTAGGGTCTCCCAGGCCTTCGGATCCTCTGGCGGTGGGTCCACCCCGTATGGAACGAAGGTGGAAGTTCTGCCGTAAGTCTCCCTCAAATAGTCCTGTATTGCCTGGGAGTCGGCCACCAGTTCGTGGGAAAACTTTGCTCCCCAGGCTTCCAGTCTCCTCAAAAGCCAGCGTCCCAGGAAATTCCACTTTCCCCTTTTCCATTCCAGCCCATCGGGATTGAGAATTAACTTCCTGCCAGCTACCCTGGCCAGAATGCCCATGGGAACCCCGGAAACCCCCAGAATAATCAGTACATCATTTCCCCTAAAGAGGGCCTTTACAATGCCCTTATTGCTAAGACAGAGTTTTTCGGCGAAGCGAAGGGAGGGGCAATGGAGGAAGACCCGTTCAATGTTTTCAAATTCATAAGGGAGGTCCTTAAGGGAGGATTTGCAATAAACCTCCACCCTGTATCCCCTCTGGGCCAGGCCCTGGGCTAATCTTTCAGCAAAGGTTTCAAAGCCCCCGTAGCGGGCCGGTATTCCCCGGGAGCCGATGATGGCGATCTTAGCTCCTTTCATGTCTCTCCATGGCCTCGGCATAGATTCTCATCACCACCTTGTAATTTTTCTCGGCGGTAAACTTCCTTTCAAATTCCCTTCGGGCCTCCCTTCCCATCCTGTCCCTTTCTGTGGGATGCTCCCAGAGCCAGAGGACCTTTTCCTTAAGGTCCTGGGGATTGGCCCTTTCAAAGAGAAGGCCTGTTTTTCCGGGGTGAACCAGGTCTGCTGGCGCTCCCACCGAAGAGGCCAGAACCGGAACCCCGGCGGCCATGGCTTCCATAATGGTCAAGCCGAAGGTTTCGTAACAAAGAGAAGGGAGGATGAGAGCATAGGCCCTGGAAATTTCCTTCAGTATTTTTTCCCTTCCAAGGAAACCGCAGTAGGTTATGGAGGGAGGAAGGTCCTTCATCAAAGGCTCTAAGGGACCGCTTCCTGCGATTCTCAGGGGCAGGTCAAGGCCTTTCCAGGCTTCCAGCAGGATCCTGATCCCCTTTTCCTCCCCCAACCTTCCGGCAAAGAGAAAGAAATTTCCCCTTTCTCCGGGGTCAGGAACTTCCCCGGGAAGGAGAAAATGGGGCTTGATGAATATGCGGTTTCCTTCAATGCCCAGCTCCTGTAGCTTTTTCTTAGTGAAGGGGGAGAAAACCACGAAGGATGTTATAAGATCAAGGAATTTCCTGGCCTTAGCTGTGGCCATGGCCGCCAGAAGGCTCTGAGGGAGGGAACCCCGCAGGCACCGGTGGAGGACGGCGCGGTGGAGTCCCTTCTTCGGACACTCCTCGCAGAGTTTCCCATTCCTGAAGAAGAAGGCGGCAGGGCAAAAGAACCTGTAGTCGTGTAAAGATTGCACCAGGGGCCTTCTCGTATCGTAGGCCGCTAAGTAAACTGAGGGCGAAAGTAGGGGAAAGAAGTTGTGGAAGTGAACCAAATCGGGCTGGAAATCCTCTATTTCCGTTTTCAGTTTAGTGTAGCTTGTTCTGGACCAGGGTATTTCCACCGCCATTCTCATTCTTTTTAGAGGGGAGGCGCTGTATATTTCCGTATTTTCCTTTTTGAAAATTTTTATTTCGTGGCCGTGGCTTTTCAACAGCTTAGCCTCCCTCATCACCACTGCGTCGTCTCCGCTGGCCGAGCCCTGCCGGTGAAAATTATGAACTATAAGGATTTTCATTTCTAAGGATTTCCGTATAAAGTTCTTTTATGAATTCCCCCTTTTTTGCCCAGGAAAATTCTTTTAAGGCCCTTTCTCTTGCTTTTTTACCCATCGTGTCCCGGAGTTCCTGATTTAGATATAAAATTTCAAGGGCATTGGCCAGGTTATTTATTACATCTTTGGGAGGTCCCATTGGTACCCTTATTCCACAGTCGTCACATACTACCGTCCTCTGGGCCGGTATATCCACACAAAGCACAGGAACTCCGCAAGCCATAGCCTCCAGGAAAGAGACTAATGGGGCATCTCTTAGAGTAGGAAGCATGAATACATGTGAGCTTCCCATTAGTTTAAGAACTTGCTCCCTGGAGGGTAGATATCCTATGAATTTTATTCTGTCTTGAAGGCCTAAATTTTTAACCATTTTTTTGAGCTTTGAATATTCTTTGCCTTTTCCACCTATCAACATCTGAGTGTTTTTGTGTCTGGAAGCGAAAATATGGAAAGCTTTTATGGCCAAGAAAAAGCCTTTCCAATGGGTCATTCTTCCCGTTATAAAAACTGTGAATTTTTCAAATTTTCTTTCGCAGTTGGGAATTTCTTCCGGGCTTATACCTATAGCAGGAATTATTCGTGTTTTGGGATTAGGATTCTCATCTGGAATGCTTTTCAAAATGAATCGGGCCCTTTTTTTTGCGAGAATTATGAGAGGGTTAAGGGGGACAAATAGTTTTAAATAGAAATACCTGAGAATTTCATATAGACTGTTTTTAACTCCAAACTCTTTAAAAAACGGGATTAATAGCTTACGAGAAGTTCCTCCTACAGGTCCCCATACAAAATTAACAGGCAAAAAGGCTGCAAGAGGGGGTAACCAATCTACGAGGAAAGTAAGGTGATGCACAATATCAAATTTTTCTTTTCTGTGTAATTTTAATCCCTTAAAGAAGGCCAGAACCTGCCATATTAAGTAATAAAGCCTTATGGACATTTCCCCCTTTTTCCAGAATAGAAAAGAGCGTGGTAGGTCCACATATTCAAAATGGAGGTTGGAGGGGAATCCTTTATAGAAGTACTCCTCTATAGCCTTACGATTGCTTTTTCTTGTAATAATCCAGGTTTCAAAATTTTTCGCTATCTCCATAACCCAGTTCCAACCCACAGCAGGTTCTGAACCTTTCCCCGGTTCGCACGCATAGGCTATCAGGAGGATCTTTCCCAAAGCATTCCTCCTTTTCTTATTTTTTCGGCCATGGCCATTATTGAGAGAAAGACAAGAAAAGCCGTTCCGTGTTCTCCCTGAGTAAAGGAAGTTGAGGCCCTGGCGGTAAGTATGATCATCAATGAAATCCCCTCCAGCACGAGGGAGGCGAAGAGGGGTTTTTTCTTAAGAAGGGCCTTTATTTTGGCTCTGCGCTTGATTAGCGTAATAAAAGTACCTAAGTAAGCCCAGAGGAAGAGAATTAAACCTAGTATGCCTACATTAACAGCTATTTCGAGAAAGGAATTATGAGCAGAAAAAATTTGGGGATTATAATGGAGCAAAATTCCCCTTACTCCAGCTGCAAAACCATGACCCCAGAACGGAGAAGAGAGAAAATATGGGAAGGCTACTTTCCACCACTTAAGCCTTCCCCCGATTCTCATAATTGTCTCAAGCCTTGAACCCTTTAAGAAGTAAAGGTAGAGAAAGTTGTATATTTTTTCATAGGTGAAGTTGAGACCGATGAAGAACAGCATTGCTATTATTTTTGCCTTCTCACCCAGGATATAATACAGATAGAGAAGCGCTACCAGAAACCCAAAGATGGAAGTTCTCGCCTGTCCCGCCAGGAGGGTAAATAAGGCAAATAGAAAAAGAAGTCTGTAAAAAGTTCTACGATAACTATAAAACCTCATTCTTATGTAAGCGCCCATGGCCAGGAGGGCTGCGTTCACGCTCACCATGTCTGCGTCCTGCTTTGGAAAGTAGCCAGTTATTATAAAATTAAAGACCCCTTGTCTCTGTATGGCATGCTCAGGTTTCACAAATATCCAGAACCACGCTGAGGCTAAAAAGAAAAATAGAATAAGATAATTTATGTCAAAGAGCATTTTAATTTTATTTAAAGTCCCTCTTTTCACAAAGATGGCCACGAGAAATAGAGCTATCAAGACTTCACCGGCTTTATAAAAGGAAAGCCTCGGAATAGGTGAGTAAATTGCCGATATCATTCCCATCATGGAGTAGAGAAAGAGGGCGAGTATAAATGGGTGCCTGTAATTCAAAAAACTTGGGAGTCCTCTTAAAATTACATACATCCCCCCCCATATCCCTACAAAAAGAACCAGGGAAACCCTGAAAAGCCCGGCGTAATCCAGGGGATTTTCCATCAATTGCAGGGTTGTTCTTCCTCTTAAAATGAAGGTGGAGACCAGAAGAAGGAGCCACAAGTAATGGAATAAATCAAGTTCTTTGGTGGGTTTGATCATCCTATATAGCTGAAAAAGCAGAAAACCGCCGCTTATTACAGCTCCAGCATACACCAATCCCATCATTTCATCCGGATGTCCTCCATGATTTGTTTTTTATGATGATCGTGGAAATTTTTCGCAACGCTTCTGATAGAGAATCCTGGTTGGGGATTATCTGAGCATTTTTAATCTTGAGAGTCACCTTTCTAAACCCTTCCCTTTGTCTTTTGATTTCCTCCAGGGGAAGTTCTTTTTTCCTTAAAATTGCCACTTCCGGCTCTACATCTATTACGAAGGTGAGATCTGGCTCAGGTATAAACTTCAGTGGGACTTTAAGGAGCCACCGGGGAAGGGAGAAGTTATACCTGAAGGGATCCACCAGAACATCGTAGTAATAACGGTCAAATACGCAAAGGTGTTTCTTTACCTTCAGGGGCCATACCTTTATCCAATATCCCAGGGTGAAGTCAAGGAAGTAATATAGAAACCGGAAGAGAGATTTCAAAGGATGCTCTGGAGGGTGTCCGTGAGGGTCCGGGTTTTCCCCTTTTACCTCCTTCCTCAAACCAAAGGCTACCCCTGGTTCCTTTAGTAAACCAGGTCTCCAGTAGAAAATTTTGGTTCCATGAAAACTCCGGGAAAGCAGCTCGGCGGTTTTCTCAACCAGAGTGCTTTTTCCGCTTCCGTCGGGCCCGAGAAAGGCCACCGTCATCCCCACCGGGTGGAAAATTCTATTTAAAAATCTTTTCAACGATCCCCAGAGTCTTGTGGGGGTGAACGATTTCCTCCTGAATCTTTTCAGTTCCCCTATCAACTTTCCTCTGTTGTTCTTGAACCAGGAAAGGTCCTTTTCTTTCAATGCCTGAATAATTTTCCCTGATGATAGGGGGAAGAAGGACCTGAGGATTGTCCGGGCTTTATCTGGTTCTTTCTCATACAGGGTGAAAATCCTGTTGAATTTCTCTTCCTTGAAGTCCTCCTTGAATATCCTTCTCAGGAGTTTGACCATGAACTCAAGATGTGGAGGGGGAATGAAATAGTAGTCTCTTCTGCGTCTTTCTTCAAGGAGTTCTTTTGCCTCAAAGAAGATATATCTGAAAGGGGTATTCCTTCGGGCATAATCCCTTAGTGAATACTCAGACATAAAATCAAGTTGCAATCTCTCCGGTCTTTCCAGAACATAAGGAGAAATTATGTAAGCCACCTTACCCACATCGTGCCAGATTTTATGGAGAAGGACAGCCCCGTGTTTTTTTGCCACCGAATCCAGTATCCCCTCCAGGAAAGGAAAGGCTCTTTTTTCTATGGCTATATCCAGGTCTCCCTCAACCCGGTCCGGCAGTTCTTCGTAGCCGTTGTAGATGCAGTACTTGATCTTTCTCTTTTCCAGTTCGGAAAATACATCCCTGGTGATTTTTTCTAAATCCAATTTCATAGGGTCTGAAAGGCCTCCCATATTTTTTTCGCTGCCTTATCCGGGGTAAATTCCTGTGCTCTTTTTAAAGAATTTAGTCTTAAGTGTTCATACTCTCCCAGGGCTTTTTCAATGTAAGAAGCGAATAATTCTGGTTTTCGGTAAGTTACAATATAACCGGTTTTCCCGGATATTACGATATCGCTTATGCCCTGAATCTGCGGAGTAATTATCGGAAGTCCGCACGCCATAGCCTCTATTAAGGCTAAAGGAAAACCTTCCTCTTTTGAGGAGAATAAAAAAATGTCAGCTGAACTGAGCCAGAATTTTAACCGCTCCCTCTTAACAAAGCCCTTTATTTGGACTAAATCTTCCAGACCTTCCTCACGGATTTTTCGTTGTAAGGAGGTCTTTAGTGGTCCATCCCCCAGAATGATGAGATTTGCATCGATTCCTTTTTTAATGGTTTCCTTGAAAACATCTATGAGAAAAAGAGGGTCTTTTTCAGGGGATAATCTCAAGGTGGATATGAAAATTGTTTTAGTCGCATCCAGCCCCAATTCCTGTCTAACTCTCTCTTTATTCATGGGATGAAATAAATCCGGTTCCACAAATCCAGGTAGCCTGTGGATTTTCCCCATAGCTTTTAGTGGTAGGTTTTTTAAAAACTTCCGGTAAGTCCCCCCGTCGGAAGAGATAAAAGCCAGATCGGATTTCTCCAGGACCCGTTTCCTGTATTCACGGTAAGCCTTACCCAGAGCCTTCCCGAGAGGATGTCTGCTTAAGGGATTTTTCCCCAGGCCATGGATATGGGAGAGTATTTTCGTTCCCTCTGGCTTTTTCATCAGAAAAGGTAATTCCAATGGGATGCCGTGAAAGTAAAGAACTTCATAGCCTCTCGCTAAAATCCTTTCCTTGTTTTTCCGTATGGATAAAACTACCCTTATCAGGTTGGGAATCAGTTTTCGGCGTGATAGAGAAACCCGTCCGAAGGAGAAGAAAGGAAAAGTTTTACCCCTTATAGTCACGGCAGGGTGGGAATAGCTCCCGGTGGAAACTCCCCAGAGTTCTATTTCAAAGTATTCGGAGAGGTAAGGCAGAAGGTCCCTCAAGAAGTAGAGCATTCCCCCCACGGGCCAGGAGACATAATCGGTGGAGGATATGATTGCCATTTTCATTTTAAAACCGCCTCACCTGATGATGAAGCTTAGATAATAACAATCTTAATCTGTTAAAAAGCTTTATCAGGGCAAATTTTAAACCGGAATACCCCTTGTATTCCTTTAAGAAAAACTCCCTTTGCTTTATGGCATTTTTCTTAATTACATACCAAGATTGATCTCTCGGAGAAGCTGCTTTTTTATGGAGAAGTAGCGTTAAAGGCTGAAAGAATACCTTTTTGCCGGTTTTCCTCACGGCCTCGGCCAGGGCCGCTTCCTCGCTGGATAGCCACAGCCTTTCGTCCAGAAAGCCAAGTTTAGCAAAGAACTCAACTTCAAGGAAGAGGGCCACCCCCGAAATTTTATAAACCTCTGTGGGATAGGGTTTAGATAAAGCTTTTATGTCAATATATGCTGAAGGACACCCCAAAATCTTTCTGGCAAAATTTTTAACAGACATCCAAAAGAGTTCTCCAATAAAACTGTCTTCAATGTATGGTCCGTCAAATTCTCCTGAAAAATTAATTGTTTTAGGTCCCACCAGTCCTGCCTCTGGGAATTTCGTAAGAGGTTGAATAAGCTTCCATAAAAAATCTTTATCAATTATAAGGGTGTCGTTGTTGAGCAATAAAATGTAATTAAACTTCCTTTTAAAGGCGAATTTCGCCCCCACATTGTTTCCGCCGGAAAAGCCCAGGTTCTTTCCCGTCTGGATTATAACCATACGGCGGGAAGGGGGATATTTCTCAAGTTCTTCCTCTTTCTCTGGGATTCCCCCGGCCTCGGCTGTTCTCCTGTCGTATTCCACATAGAAGACAGGCTTTAACTCCGGTTTGTATTCCACATATTCGCTCCTTACCTCAAGGTTTCCCTCGGCCCATTGCTTGATCTTCTCCACCGAGCCGTCCCCGGAGCCGTTGTCCACCACTATTACCGTGTAATTAGGATAATCGAGGGCCTGCAAAGATTCCAGGCATTCCACCGTTTCCTTCCAACTTCTGTAGTTGAGTACAACTATGGCCACCTGGGGGACATCAGAGCCAAAGGAGCTTTCCATCTTTATAAATAACCCTCCTTCCAAGTTTCCCTTTGAGGCCATGGAGGTAAGGAAGAAATCTCAATTTTAACCTATCCTTCTTGTGGTCGTCCAGTATAAGGATGAGTACAAGGGAGCGTATGCTCTTTATGAGATGCCACATAAACCTTATGTAGAAAAGTAACTTGCCCCTGGAATATTTTTTGCCTATGTAAATAGAATTCCTCAGGGAGTAGTAGGTTCTCCAGTAGTTGGAAAGAGGGACCCTTTTAACCTTCCACAGTAGCAGCCCTTTTTCCTGAAAATTTTCTTTCCTCTTGGCATTCCTATCCACAATGAGGCTATCCGGGACCAGGAGAATTTTTCCAATTTCTGAAATCCTCAGGGAGTATTCTACATCGTCGTTGTATATGAAGAAGTCAGGGTTTGGGTAGCCTATTTTTTCTATTACCTTCCTGTTTACCATAAGTCCCACGAAGGAGGAAAAATCTATATACCCTTTGAAATCTGAAGGCAGCGGCTTCTGAAGCCCTGGGAAAAAATTTCTTCTATCAAAGTGGCCACGATGAACAGGGTTAAGGTTTTGGTTGTCGCTCACTACTCTGGAGGCCAAAATGAGGGGTTTGTCTTTAATGCTCTTCTTTAGTTTCTCCAGAGCCCGCCTGTCCACCACCACATCGTCGTCCATTATCCAAATCCATTCGTATCCAAGTTCGTAGGCCCTTTTCATTCCTTGATAAAAACCTCCGGCTCCCCCGGTGTTGTGAGGCAGCCGTAGGTAGTGGAAGGAAATGAAAGCGTTGCCCCTGGCAAGGATGGCCGTCTCCTCGTATTCCTGGTCCTGAGGAGGCAGTTTCTTCAAAAGCCCCATCTCCATCAAAAGAGAAGGTGTACCATCGCTGGAGGCGTTGTCCACCGCAAGGATTCCCTCCAGGGCAACGCTCTGGGCCATAAGACTTTCAACGCAGTCCTTCAACATTTCCTTCCTATTGTAAGTGACCACCACTGCACAGACCGAACCCTTCATTTCAGTTTTTTGCTGAAGAGCATGAGAGCTCTTTCCACCGCTTCGTCCATGTTTAGGTAAATGAACTCTCCAAGCCTTCCCAATGTGAACAAATTGGAGAATTGCCGGAGTTCCCTTTTATACATTTTCAGCCTTTCAAGACTGTCTTGGTACAGCACGGGATAGTAGGGGATATCTTTTCCTTTTTGGTATGGGACAGGGAATTCCTTGGCTATTACTGTGTCGGGTCTGGTTTCTCCGGTTAGGTGTTTATACTCTGTTATCCTGGTAAAAGGGTAATCATTGGGGTAATTTACCACCGCCACCTCCTGAAATTTCTCAACTGGATGATACTCCCATTGAAAGCGGAGGGTTCTGTAAGGAAGTTCGCCGTGCTTGTAGTCGAAGAGCTCGTCAATGGGACCGGTATAAACCACCGGACCGTTGAATTCCTTTCCCTGAAAGATTATCTTTCCTGTTTTGAAGTTCAGGGTTAGAAGTTTTTTGGCATCGGTATTTAGCAGGAGCTTGATGTTGGGGTGAGAGAGCATTTTTTTGAATATGGCGGTGTAGCCTTCCTCTGGTATTCCCTGAAATTCGTCCTCAAAATATTCATCCTGATTTGAAATGGAAACTGGGACCCGGGCTAAAACCTGGGGGGAGATTTCCTCAGGTTTTCTGCCCCATTGCTTTATTGTGTAATTGAGGTAGATTTTCCTGTAAATGAAATCCCCTAAGGAGCGAAGGTCCTCATCGGAGGAGTTTTTCAGCTCAAGCACGCTTACTTGAGAGCCGTAGCCGAAGTTTTTAATAAGTTTCCTTTCCAGAAGAGTTGCCCGGGAGGGTGGAAACAGGCTCTTGAGGGAATTTAGATTAAAAGGGAGGGGGACCTTCTTTCCATCTATGTAAACCATAACGCGGTGATGGTATTCCCTCCACCGCGTGAATCTTGAAAGGTAGTTCCATACTTCCCTGTTGGAAGTGTGAAATATGTGAGGGCCGTATTTATGCACCAAAAAGCCCCTTTCGTCCCTGTAGTCATAAGAATTTCCCCCTATGTGGCTCCTTTTCTCCAAAACGAGAACCCGTTTTCCTGAAGAAGCACATCTCTCGGCAATTGTGGCTCCAGAAAAGCCCGAACCTACAATTATCACATCGAAACTCATCGGAAAATTATAACAAATCGTTCTTTAACTTGAGGACATAGCGGCCCATAAGGACTAAGATTAAAAGCTCGGAAATAAGGAAGGAAATTGCTGCCCCAACTTCCTTCCAGAAAGGAATGGTGAGACCCCCCAGAAGGAGGTTCAAGAAGGCCGCTGCTATCGTTGCCTTCATAAATTCCTTTCTTCTACCGAAAGGAAGTAGAATCTGGAGGCCGGCCACATTGCTGGCTCCCACCACTATAAATAGGAAGCTGAGCAATCTGAGGACTATAACTGAAGGGAGAAATTTCACCCCACCCATTGCTATAATTATGGGTTTTGCCAGGAGAAAAACCAGCAGGTTCAAAGGCAGTGCCAGAGCAAAGACCCCCAAGATTCCCCTTTTGATGGCTGCCCTGGCTTTTGCAATGGATTTTTTTAGTTGAGAGGATATGTGTGGATAAAATACCACGCTAACCTGAGATTGGATTCCCAGAAGGGCTTTTACAAGCCTTTCTCCTAAGGAATAATAACCTACGGCTTGTGGAGAAGCTAAAAATCCCAAAAGCACCGTATTTATTCCGGTATAAATTCTTACGGAAATATTTGAAAGAAAAAGGGGCAAGGCCTCTTTGGCTATTCTTTTTATCTCTCCCGGTTCAGGTCTTACAGGTCTTATGCCTCCTCTTGAGAAGGCCCACCAGAATAAAAGAAAACTCCCGACGAGAGCCGACAGGCCGTAGGTGAGGGGTAACAGATAATAATCCTCCGCCCCTCTTATTAACGATACTACCAGAGTTGCCCATAGAACCTTGGACATGGCTTGGGATAGGGCTATGAAGGATGTTTTTTCTATCCCCAAAAAGAACCAATTGATAGAAAGGGCTGCGGTTATTATGTAAAGGGCTGATAAGGAGAATATCGGTAGCTCATGATTGAATTTTCTCACGGTGAAGACTATAAAAAAGTAAAGGGCAGACAGAAGCAAGGCAGAAAGGATTCTCAGGTAAAGTAGCTGAAAAAAGAGATGGGAGATAGCAGAGCGCTTCTCCTTTATGAAGGCCACTTCTCTGGGGCCGTACAGGCTTATTCCCCAATCGGTAAGCATAGAAAAATAACCCGATACTGCCACGGCAAAGGAGAAGACCCCGTATTTTCCCGGTCCTATAACCCTTACTATGTAAGGGATTAAAATAAGGGGGAAAATATAATTCAATCCCTGAACAAAAGAAAGGCTGGCGAAGTTCAAAAAAAGCCTTTTCCCGTCGCTTTTGTTTTCTTTCTCTTTCCCTTTCATCTAAGATTTTTCAGATAGGAGAGCAAATTCTGTATGGTTTTTTCGGTTCTCCTGTCGGGATGTCCATGATTTTCTAAGAAAAGGAAAGTGTCTATCAGATAAAGTTTAAAAAGCTTCTCTATAGGAAGATCTTTAAACCCCAGGGCCAGAGATGACCTCTTCAAAAGGGGAAGAAGAGGTCGGAAGTTTATTGACCTGGGCGGGAAGACAAGGAGTCGTGGCAACAAAAGAAAACAGAAGATATCCCACAAAGGCAGGCCACCGCAGCGGAAAAATTCCCAGTCTATAACGAAGGGTTTGCCGGTGGAGGGGTTAATGAATATGTTCCACAGCTTGAAGTCCGAATGGAGGCAGCCGGAAGGCAAAGTTAGGCCCCTTAGCCCTTCCAGAATCTCAATAAATTTTTCCTGAAGGTTCTTGGGAAGGTAAGTTTCGGCTTTCCTCAGGATTTCCCTCAGATGGGGAATATTGCTTATCTCATGTTCCTTGCTTTGAAGCTTAAAAAGCTGTCTGAGCCCGGGCAAAAGAAACTTTAAGGCTATCTTCCGGGGGGCCTCCAGCCGGGGAGGACTGGTGAGAATCACGAAATTTCTTTCGCCTTCCGTCCCCCTCTCCAGAACCCCGGGAAATTCAAAGGCTGAAAATCCCGCTTCCCTGAGGAAATTCAGGGCCTCTTCCTCCCTTTTAATCCTTTCGTTGCCGCTTTCAGAAAGTCCTATTTTCATGTATGCGAAAACCTCTTCCCTTCCGTTGAGGAGCTGCACCACCACCTTATCTCCCCCGGGGGGCATGTATAGGCTGGCCCATTGTCCCGTGTTTTGGGAAATTTTCTTTATCGACCGAAGCCCCAACCTGTCTATTATTTCCTCGCCCTGAACCCTGCGGCCCGTAAGGGAAAGCGCTGGAAAAGAGTAGAGAATGAGTTTTCTCTTAAGAAGGGACTTAAAGCTAACGGGCCTGTAGAAGGAAAGCCCCTTTTGAAAGGACCTGAAATTGCGGGCCAGAATAAAGTATTTTGGCCTGTAAGGGGAGGGAAGGAGAATGTATCGGTCCGAGCCTCTCCTTTTAGTATCACCAGGCATCCGAAATATTATACAGCACAACTTGCGGGGATGCCTTCCCCTTTGCCCTGGCTGATTTTTGGGTTTTCCTTTCAAACCCCTATGGTTTATACTTCTTTAAGGTGAGAGAGTTAAAGGAAATTTTGGCTTACGCCAGAAGGGTCAAGAATGCCCGCCTGGTCCTTCTGGCCCGGGGGGAAATCCCCGGGGATTTTTTGCGGTTTCTTCGCAGAAAGCACAGGTACAGGGAGGTGGCAGTGGTGGAGGAGGGGAGGTATCGGGGGACTTGCTTCAAAACCTTTGAGCCGCCCTTTTCCCCGGATTTGCCCATAAAGGATGCCCTGCTTTCCAAAGCCCTGACAGCCTCCCTTTTACTCCTCAGTCCTCTTTTGCTTCTGCAGAGGGAGGAGGAACTGGAAAATATGCTGGTCTGAAGGAGGATGGGCCAGTGGCGGGACGAGCACGACCTTTTGAGGCACATAAGGATAGGGGAGTACGCCATGATAGATGCTGCTGAGAAGGGAATGGGACCCCAAGAGGCCGTCCAGGACGGGGAAAAGAGGTTCTGGCGGGTAGAGGAGAGAGGTCAGGAGCCTGCGGTGGATTACATCCTTATAGCAGGTTTTCTGGTGGTAGCGCTTTATTGGCTTTCCTGAGGGAAATTACAGGAAAACCTCCTTGACTTTTTTCCCTTTTGTGCTTATTATGGGAATAAGCGGGAAAAAATGGAAAAAAATGGGATTTTAAGGGGTCATTCCCGGGTCAGGGTTGACGGCAGCGGGAGGTTGAAGCTTCCTGCGGCCTTTGCCAGACCAATGGTGGAGTCCTACGGCAGGGAGGTCTTCTTTACTTCGGTAACCGGAAGCTTCGGGTTGATATATCCCCTGAAAGTCTGGGAGGATATAGAAAGAAAGCTCCTGCTTGCCCCTTCCATGTCCCCTTCTGTGAAGAAATACCTGGCCCTGACCAGTTATTACGGCAAGGTTGAAAACCTGGACTCCAAGGACCGCCTTCTGATACCGCAGATTTTGAGGCAGACGGCTGCCCTGGAAGGGGAGCTCATCGTGCTGGGAAAGCTCAATCACCTGGAGGTCTGGAATCTGGAGAGGTTCCGCAGGGAGATAGAGGCCCATCCCTTCACCGATGAGGATGCTCAAAGGCTGGCGGAGCTGGGCATATGAGCTTGCATCAACCGGTTATGGTGGAGGAAGTGAGCCGGTTCGTAAGGAATGAGGGTATTTTGGTGGATGCCACAGTGGGAACCGGCGGGCACACCCTTTTTCTTCTTGCCCGCTACCCTAAGCTCCGGGCCATCTGCCTGGACAGGGACAGAGAGTCCCTGGAGGTGGCCCGCCAAAGGCTGGCTGAAATGGAAGGGCGGGTGAAATTTCTGCACGAAGATTATCGCCGCCTTCCCCGGATGGATATCCCCTGGGAGGAAGTTACCGCCGTACTGGTTGACATGGGGTTCTCCTCCTTTCAGCTTTCCTCTCCCCGGGGTTTCTCCTATCAGAGGGATGAACTTCTGGATATGAGGTTCAACAGGGAGGAGGGAGTGCCGGCCTGGGAATTCCTTCGGGTGGTCCCCTTTTCTCAATTGGTGCTTCTTTTCAGGGATTATGCGGACCTGCGAAGGGCGGAGGCTCTGGCCCGGGAGGTGCTTCGCACGAGGCCCAGGACCACAGGACAATTGGTGGAGGCGGTAAAGAGAGTTTACCGTAGGGTGAGGCCGGAGCTTCTCTCCAGGGTTTTTCAGGCCATCAGAATAGGGGTTAATCGTGAGCTGGAGGGCCTTGGAGATTTCATCCTGGGGCTGGCCAGGAAGATGGCCAAGGGGGCGAGGTTGATCTTTCTCACCTACCACTCAGGGGAGGATAGATTGGTGAAGAACTCCCTGAGGGAAGCCTTCCAGCAGGGGCTTTTCAAAAACCTCACCCCCAGGGTTTTGAGGCCTTCCCCCTCGGAGGTTAAAGGAAACCCCAGGGCCCGTTCTGCCAGAATGAGGGTGGCGGAGAAATGCTGAGAAAAAGAGGTTTCTTTTCCCATCTTAAGTGGCTCCTTCTGATAGAGGCCCTGGTCCTCATCTATGTTTTTTTTCACAATCTGGTAGGGATGAGGAGGCGTCAGCTTACGCAGCTAATGGGGAGGGAAAAGGAGCTGAGGGAAAGGATAGCCCTTCTTAAAATGGAAAAGGCCAGGCTTACTTCCCTTCCGGAGCTGGAGTCCTACGCCAAGAGGGCGGGGCTTTTGCCGGTAAAGCCGGAGGAGGTGGAGGCCCTGGTAAGGGAAGGGGGAAGGTGGAGGTGGAGGAAAAATGTGGAAGGTTCCAGATAAAAGGCTGGCATCCGCGGTAAAATGGGCCATGTTCTTATGGGCAGGGCTTCTCCTTGCCAGGCTTTTTGAGCTTCAAATACTTCAGCACGATATATTTTCAAGGTTTAAGATAAGGCAGAGCAGGACCATTAAAACCATAGAACCCCGCCGGGGAACCATATACGACAGGAAGGGAAGGATTCTCGCCATAAGCGTTCCGGCCTACTCCGCCTACGCCAGGAAGGCCCTTACCTTGGAGGAGCTGGAAAGGCTGAGGAAGGTCTTAGGACTCAGCCAGAGGCAGATAAAGTACATGTTGAAAAGGTGGGAGAAGGGAGACAGGTTCACATGGATTAAGAGGAAGATTCTGGAGGACGAAAGGGAAAGGATAAGGGCCCTTGGCATAGATAAGATAGGTTTTCTTACCGATTATAAAAGGGTGTATCCCCAGGGCTCCCTGGCCGCTCACATCCTGGGAGCAGTGGGGGTGGATGGAGACGGGCTGGCGGGGGTGGAATTTTCCTTAGACAGGGTGCTGGGAGGAAAGCCCGGGAAGATGGAGGTTTTGAGGGATGCCCGGGGTTTCCCCATGGACATAAAGACCCTGGTGTCCCCTGTCCCTGGAAGGGATGTTTATCTGACCCTAGACCTGGAGGTTCAGAGGGTGGTGGAAAGGAGCCTCTTTGCCCGGGCCAGGAGCCTGAGGGCTCCCAGGGCGGCGGCGGTGGTTCTGAACCTTAAGGGGGAGGTTCTGGCCATGGCCTCCTATCCTTCCTACCGTCCCTCCCTTTACTCCAAGGAGTTTGCCCGTCATCCTGAAAGGATCCGCAACAACGCCATCTCCATGGTTTACGAGCCCGGCTCCACCGTGAAGTTCATGGACATGGCAATGGCCCTTCAGGAGGGGAAGGTGAAGCTGTCGGAGAGAATAAACTGCGGTGGAGGAAGGGTGCGCATAGGGAAAACCGTTATTCGGGACCACAGGCCCTTCTATGTTCTGCCTCTGGCCGATGTTCTTGTGCATTCCAGCAATGTGGGTATTATAAGGATAACCCAGAGGATAGAGGATAAGGTCTTCTATTCTTACCTTAAGGCCTTTAATCTGGGAGAAAAAACAGGGATAGAGCTTGCGGGGGAGGAAAGGGGATGGGTTCCCAGACCCGAACTCTGGAGGCCTGCCACCAAGGCTTATTTTTCCATAGGGCAGGGTTTTGCTGTCACCCCCATTCAGATGGCGGCTGCGGCCTTAGTGGTGGCCAGCGGAGGGCTCTGGATTAGGCCCCATCTCCTGGAGGCCGAAGTTAAGACCCGAAAAGTTTTAATCCCGGAGGTTGCCCGCAGGGTGGCCCGGATGATGGTGGAGGTGGTGAGGAGAGGGACCGGGAGGAAAGCTTACCTTCCGTGGTTGAAGGTCGCGGGAAAGACCGGCACCGCCGAGAAGATCAAGGGCAAACTTAGGGCCTATACTTCTTCTTTCGTGGGCTTTTTCCCCTATCCAGACCCCCAATTCGTGGTGGCCGTGGTGGTGGACGAGCCCAGGGGCCAGCACTACGGGGGGGATGTGGCTGCCCCGATTTTCAGGGACATTGCCCTGGGGCTTTGCAGGAAAGTTAAACTTTATCCTGTGGTGGTGCGATGAAATTCAGGGATGTATTGAAAGGGGTGGAAGCGGTGGAAATAAGGGGCGAGGATGTTGAGATAAAGGACCTCTGCTATGACTCAAGGAAAGCCAGGGAAGGCAGCCTGTTTTTCGCCATAAAGGGAAGATCTTTTGACGGAAATCAATTTGTGGAGGATGCCCTTAAAAGGGGAGCGGTGGCGGTGGTCTCGTCCCGTCCCCCCCAGGGGGAGGTGGCCTGGGCCCAGGTTCTGGATGTTCGCAGGGCCATGGCGGTGGCTTCCTGCAATTTCTTCGCCCATCCTTCCCGCCGGCTTAAGGTGGTGGGGGTTACGGGCACCAACGGTAAAACCACGGTGGTTCAGCTCACCGCCAGGATACTGGGCGGAGGCTACATATCCACCGTGGGTAATTTTGTGGGTAAAGAGCTTCCCGCCACTTTGACGACCCCTGAGAGCGTGGAGGTTCAGAGAATGCTCGGGGAAATGGTGGAGGCGGGCCTGAAATATGCCTGCATTGAGGCCTCCTCCCATGGGCTTTATTTTCATCGGCTGGACGGCGTAGATTTTGATGTGTGCGTTTTTACCAACCTCTCCGGGGACCATCTGGATTTCCATCTGGACATGGAAAGGTATTTTCAGGCCAAGGCCCTGCTGTTCAAAATGGTGGAGGGGCCCGACCGCTGGGCCATAATAAATGTGGACGACCCCCACGGTAGAAGGCTCTTAGAGATGGTAAACTGCGGCGTTTTAACTTACGGTATGGGGCCTGAGGCCAACATATATCCGCTGGAGGCCAGCTTTTCCATGGAAGGTATAAAGGCCAGGGTCAGGACCCCGGTGGGGGAGATCCGGGTGGATTCCCCCATGGCTGGAAGGTTCAATCTTTATAACATAATGGCCTCCATCGGTGTAGCTCTGGTTCTTCAAAGGAGCAAGGATGAAATAGAGGAGGGAATCCGGGAATTCAGAGGAGTAAAGGGAAGGATGGAAAGGTTTCGCTTCGGGGAAATTTACGCCGTGGTGGACTACGCCCACAGCGACGATGCCCTGAGGAAGCTGCTCTCCTCCCTGAGGGAAATCGCCCGGGGAAGGATAATCCTGGTCTTCGGGGCCGGCGGGGACAGGGACAGGAGCAAAAGGCCCAGGATGGGCAGGGTGGCCGGGGAACTGGCGGACATTTCCATAATAACCAGCGACAACCCAAGAAGCGAAGACCCCCTGAAAATAATAAAGGAGATAGAGGAGGGGATAAGGGAGAAAACCTCCCTTTACATGAAGATTCCGGACAGAAGGGAGGCCATTTTCAAGGCCCTGGAGCTGGCAAGGCCAGGGGATGTGGTGGTCATAGCGGGCAAGGGCCACGAGGATTATCAGATAATAGGCAGGGAAAAGAGGCATTTTTCCGACCAGGAAGTGGTGGAGGAGTTTTTCAGGAGGAAAAATGAATCTGAGTGAAGAGCAGGTTGTCAGGGTCATAAAACCCGAAAGGGTAATAGATCCCGCAGGGAGGGTTTTTACCAATTTCTCCTTTGATTCCAGGCTGATCAAGGAGGGCGGCCTCTTTTTCGCCCTCAAAGGCCAGCGCGACGGTCATCTTTTTGTGGAGGATGCCTTCACAAGGGGGGCCTCAGCCGCGGTGGTGGAAAGAGCGGTGGGTAATTTTCCCCAATTCGTTGTGAAGGATACATTGAAGGCCTTAGGGGAGCTGGCCACCTCCACCCTGGGAGATGAGGAGAGGATAGGGATCACCGGAAGCGCCGGCAAAACCACCACCAAGTTTCTGGTCTACGCTCTGCTGCAGCGGGAATATTCGGTGGAGGCCTCCCCCGGCAACTGGAATAACCTGATAGGGGTCCCTACCTTTCTCCTCAACAGAAAGGACGCAGAGATTCTGGTGGTGGAGATGGGCATAAGCCTTCCCGGAGAAATGGATGCTCTGGTTAAAGTGGCAAGGCCCACGGCCTCCCTTATAACCAGGATTTATCCTGTTCACACCGAAACCCTGGGGGATGCAAAGAACATAGCTAAGGAAAAGGGAAAGATACTTTCCTCCGCCCGCAGGGCGGCCTTTAATCTGGATGACCCCTATCAGGCACCCCTTCTGGAAGAATTCCGTGGGGAAAAGAGAACCTTCTCCCGCTCCCGCAGGGCCCATGTAAGCCTGAAGGGCTGGAAAAGGCTGGGGATAGGAGAGCTTAGGGTGGAGGTTGCCTACCTGGAGAGGGAACTTTCCCTGAGGTTTCCCTTCTGGAGCCCTGTTTTCATAGAAAACCTTTTGGCCGCCCTGGCCATATCCTCCTTTTTCCTCAAGAGAGAGCCCAGCCTGGAAGGGGTGGAACCCCTGCCGGGAAGGGGGAGGATTGTGAGGTCTGCAGACCTGTGGATAATAGATGAGAGTTACAATTCCAACCCATCCGCCGCCATGCTTTCCCTGCTGTCCCTGGCTTCCTTAGAGGGAAGGAAGATAGCGGTTTTAGCCGACATGCTGGAGCTTCGCCAGCCCCAGCAGGAGCACCGGGAGTTCGGCAAAAAAGTCTCCATGCTTCCCATTGACCTTTTTGTATTTGTGGGTCCCCTCATGAGGTTTGCCTTTGAGGAGGCCATGAAAAAGAGGAACGGGGTTTACTGGGCGGAAGGGGCCGAAGAGGCCACAGCCTTGGTTCGCCGCCTTCTCAAGGGAGGGGAAATTATCTTCTTCAAGGGTTCCCACGGCACCGGGCTCTGGAAGGAGGTGGAGAAGTGGACCTGAGCCAAAAGAAGGTGGCCATAGTGGGGTTCGGAAGGACCGGAAGGTCCCTTTTAAAATTTCTTAAGGGCAGAGCCCGGAGGGTCATGGTTTCAGAGGCTGACCCCTCCAGGGAAGATGAGCTCCGTTCCTTAGGGGTGGAATACGAAATAGGGAATAGCCCCGGGTTTCTGGCCAGGGCGGACCTTGTTTTAGTCTCCCCCGGGGTTCCCTGGAAGGCGGCCTTCCTGGAGGAGGTAAGGGCAAAGGGGGTGGAAGTTTTGGGGGATGTGGACTTTGCCCTGAAGTTCATGAAGGCCAGGCTTGTAGGAATAACAGGGAGCAACGGAAAGAGCACCACCGTGGCCCTGGCGGCCCACATTTTGAAAAAAGCAGGCCTCAAGGCCGAAGCCTGCGGCAACATAGGAGCACCGCTCGTAGAGTTTGCCGGCAGGAAATACGATTATCTGGTGGTGGAGCTTAGTTCCTACCAACTGGAGGCCAACTCGCCCAGGGTTCTGGTTTCCTCCATTTTGAACTGCACCCCGGACCACCTTTCCAGGCACGGGAGCTTTGAGGCCTATTGTTCTGCCAAGGAGAGGGTCCTCCTTTTGCAGAGGCATGGTTTTTCGGTGCTGAACCGGGGGGACCCCAGGGCGCAGATATGGGAGAGGAAGGTGAAGGTGGAGACGAAGTGGTTTTCTTCCTCCGGCGAAGCGGACCTGGAGGTGAGGGAAGATGGGGGGTGGATGGGGAGGAAAATGGTCTTTGAAGCGGCTAAGATGAAGTTACTGGGCCTTCATAACATGGAGAACGCCGCCGCCGCCTTTCTGATAGCCCGCGGCCTCGGGCTTTCAGGGGATAAGATAAGGGAGGGGCTTTATTCCTTCCAGCCCTTGGAGCACCGCCTGGAGGTCTTTGCCGAAAAGGAGGGCAAAGTTTTTATAAACGATTCCAAGGCCACCAATGTGGATTCGGTGAAAAGGGCCCTTCAGGCCCTGAAGGGCAGGTTCGTTCTAATTATGGGAGGAAGGGGCAAAGGCGAGACTTATAGAAGCCTGGCCCCTCTGGTGAGGGCTAAGGTTAGCCTGATAGTAGCCATAGGGGAAGAGGCGGAGAGGATAAAGGAGGAGCTGGGGGAGGAGGTTCCCGTTCTCCTGGCCCCTTCCCTTTCCGAGGCGGTGGAAGTTTCCATGGGGAAGTTAAGCGAGGCCGACGGCCTCTTGCTTTCCCCGGCCTGTGCCAGCTTTGACATGTTTTCCAGTTTTGAGGAAAGGGGAAGGGTTTTTAAAGAAGAGGTTTTAAGGAGTCTCGCCCATGACGGATAACCTTTTCTGGCGCCTTCCCAAGGGACCGGTGATATCCACGGTCCTGCTCATACTTCTGGGGGCCCTGGCCGCTGACAGCGCCTCCATGTTGCTTTACCTGAGGTTTCCCTCGGTAAAGTTCGCCTTTTTTCTGAAACACATTCTCTTCATCCTGGTAGGGATAACCCTTGGGTATATTTTGATAAGCATAAAGCAAAAATTTTACCTGAGGGGATGGTTGATCGTGCTTTCCAACATCGCTCTTTTTTCCCTTCTTTTGGCGGTTTTCCTCTTCCCTGCCAGAAACGGCGCCCACCGATGGGTGGAGGTGGGAGGGGTCACCTTTCAACCTTCAGAGCTGGCTAAGGTCGTCCTTATCCTCACCCTTTCATACCTTCTGGTAAATAAAAGGGCCAACCTATGGCAGAACCTTACTCTGATTTATTTAACGGCTATGGTGGGTCTGGTGGCCCTGGAGCCTGATATAGGCACGGCCTTTTTCCTTTTAGCCCTGGGCAGTTTCCTGATGCTTCTGGGAAGGTTGTCCTTCAGAAAACTGCTTAGGTGGGCAGGGATACTTTTGCTCCTCATAGGAGTCTTAGTCCTTTTCACAGACAAGGGCAAGCATGTTAGAAGAAGAATTAAGGATTTCTTTTCAAAGAAGGAGACCAGGGTGGTCTCCACCCAGGCTTATCAGGCGCTGGTGGCCCTGGGCTCCGGAGGCCTTACAGGGAGCAGTCCCGGTGAAAGCCTGGAGAAATTCTTTTATCTCCCCGAAGCCCATTCGGATTATATCTTCTCCATCCTGGGGGAGGAGCTGGGCTTCGTGGGAACATCGGCGGTGATTTTCCTCTTTCTTCTTCTCCTTTACTCCGGTTTCTCCGCCGCAGCTTACCTTAACAATCCCCAGGCTTCCCTCATCGCCTACGGGGTTAGTTTTTCCTTAGTGTTTCAGGCTCTCATTAACATAACGGTAAATGTGGGCCTTTTCCCCACTAAAGGGATACCCCTGCCCTTCATGAGCTACGGAGGTACCGCCATGATATCCGCCCTTTTGCAGGTAGCCCTTCTGGTTCACCTTTGGGCCTGGAGGAGGGAAAATGATACCTGAACTTTCCGTGGTGAAGAGGGTTCACATGGTGGGAATAGGGGGAAGCGGGATGAGCGGTATAGCCGAGATCCTTCACAACCTCGGGTTTGAAATTACAGGCAGCGACATAAACGAGGGGGAAAATGTGCGGCGGCTGAGGGCCCTGGGAATTCCCATAACCCTCGGTCATAGACCGGAAAATGTAAGCTCTGCCCAGGTGGTGGTGGTCTCCTCGGCCATCGGAAGGGACAATGTGGAGGTGATGGCCGCCCAACGGAGGGGAATACCGGTTATTCCCAGGGCAGAAGTCCTTGCTCAGCTGATGAGGATGAAGTATTCGGTGGCCGTGGCCGGGACCCATGGCAAGACCACCACCACTTCCATGATAGGGCTCATTCTTTCCCGGGCCGGCCTTGACCCTACGGTGGTGGTGGGGGGAATTCCCTTCCACATTGGGGCCACCGCCAAAATGGGCAGGGGGAAGTTCCTGGTGGCTGAGGCCGACGAAAGCGACGGCTCCTTCCTCAGGCTTTATCCCTCGGCGGAGGTCATCACCAATATAGAGGAGGACCACCTGGATTACTACCCCAACCTGGAGGCGATAAAAAGGGCCTTCCTCCAGTTCATCGGAAATTTGCCCTTTTTCGGGTTTGTGGTCATAAACAGGGATGACCCCGCCACTAAGGAAATAGAACCGCTCATAGAAAGGTACAGGGTCAGCTATTCCCTGAAGGAGGAATCCGATTTCCGGGCAGAGTTTCTCGGCAGGAAGGAGAGTTATACCCTCTTCAGGCTGAAGGGCACCGTCTTTAAATTGAAGGTGGCCGGCATCCACAATGTTTACAATGCTGCAGCGGCGGTGGCCCTTACCTTTACCCTGGGCGTTCCCATGGAGGAAATTCGCCGGGCTCTGGAGGAATTTCAGGGGGTGAGGAGGAGGCTGGATTTTAGAGGTAAGGCCGGGGAAAGGGAGGTTTACGAGGACTATGCCCATCATCCCACGGAAATAAGAACGGTTATGGAAACCCTGAGGCAGCTTCACCCTTCCCGGAGGCTGGTGGTGGTCTTTCAGCCCCATCGTTACACCAGGCTGGCCAGGATGAACGAGAAATTTGCCCTGACCCTTTCCGGAGCCGACAGGGTGGTTATAACGGAGGTTTACCCGGCGGGGGAAAAGCCCATAGAGGGGGTGAACGGAGAACTTCTCTTCAGGACCCTGAAGCGAATAAAGGGGGAGGTATTTTTCTGCCCCCGGCTGGAGGAACTTCCAGCCCTCTTAAGGGAGATAACTGCGCCGGGGGATGTGGTGGCCCTTCTGGGGGCAGGAAGCATTACGAAATATGTGGATAAAATTAAGGAGGCCCTGAATGAGGGGAAGGATTCCTGAGGTTTTCCTGACCCTTTTGGCCGCCGGGGTATTTGTTTATTCCGGGGTTTATTTTGGGGGCAGGGAGGGGACCTTTGAGGTCAGGAAAATCGTGGTGAAGGGGGCGTCCGGGGATATGTTCGCAGGTCTTTACGGCAGGGACCTGAGGAAGATAGAAAGGGAGGATGTCATGGCCCTGGTATCCTCGGACCCCTTTGTGGGGGATGTGGAGGTGAGGAAGATCTATCCCCATACCCTTCTGGTCAATATCCACCGAATACAACCCTTTGCGTGCATGCTGAAGGATGGAAAGGAGATTCTGGTGGACCGGGAGGGTAAGTCCATCAAGGAAGGATGCGAAAGGGTGGGTCTTTACTTTAAATATTCATCGCTACCCATGGATTTTCAGATGAGGTTTATAAGGGTAAACAAAGGGGCACTGAGGGTTTTTTCCTGGGTGTGGATCCGCTCTCCCTTCTTCCTGGAGGCTCAGCTGAGGGGTAAAAAGTGGAGGGTTTTGCTGCCTCTGAAGGGTTTTAAGGGGAAGTTAAGGTTCCTGGAGGAAATTCTGCCCCTTCTGGATGAGGATAGAAACTTTTCCTTGGTGGATTTGAGGGCAGAGGGTAAACTTTATTTGAGAAGGACAAAATGAGCGTTTACGCAGTGGTTGACCTGGGTTCCAAGAAGATAGCCGTGGCCATAGCCCGTCGGCAGAAGGACGGCAACCTGAGGGTGCTGGCCGTCCACCATCAGCCTTCCCGGGGCATAGAAAGGGGGAGGATAGTTAACCTTCTGGAGGCCTCTGAACTTCTGAAGGAGGCGGTGGAGGAGGCAGAAAGGAATGTGGACCTTCAGGTCAACGATATATTCATAAATATCGGGGGGAAGGAAGCCGAGATGATCCAGGGGACTGGAAGGACCTATGTGGTGGGAAACGCCATCACCAAGAGGGAAAAGAGGAGGGCTGTGGAGAATGCCGGTGCCGTAAGCCTTCCCCCGGACAGGGAGGTTCTCCACATCCTGCCCTTCATCTACATAGTCAACGACATGAAGGTTGAGGAGCCCGAGGGAATGCTGGGAAACTCCTTAGATGTAAAGGTTCAGGTGGTGACCCACAGCAACATAGCCCTCAGAAACCTGGAGCAGCTGGTTAAAAGGGTGGGGTTTTTCCCGAAGAAGGTGATCCTCAACCATGTGGCTGTGCCAGAGGCCCTTATAACCGAGGAGGATAGGGAGGCCGGGGTAATGGTGGTAGACATGGGGGCGGAGACCACCGATGTTTCCCTGATTCACCGGAAGATGCTTTACAGGATCTTCACCTACGAGGTGGGAGGTAAGGATTTCACCAAGGACATATCGGTGAAGTTCGGTATAACCATGAAGGAAGCCGAGAGGATGAAGATAAAACATGTGAGCCTGCTGGACGAAGAAGACGAGTCCGGCAGCCTTCCGGTAACCCTCCTGGACGGGAGCCAGAGGGTTCTCACCTATTCCGACCTTACCAGCACCATCCTGCCCAGGGCAGAGAGGCTTTTCGCCGCCATGAAACAGGACATAGAGGCGGTGGGCTGGCAGCTGCCCAGAACCAACGGGATAGTGCTCACCGGCGGCGGTGCCCAGCTCAAGGGCCTCAGGGAATACATGGCCCGGTTTTTTTCCTCGGTGGTTCGGCTTTCAGGACCCAGCAACTTCCACGGAATCCTTGATTTTCCCCCGGACCACAGGGGGCCGGAGTTTTCTCTGCTGGTGGGCCTGCTTCACTTCACAAGGAACATGGAGGGTTGGGAGGGCAGGGGAGATTCCCTGCTTCAAAGGATAGGAAAGATTTTCAGGAAAAAATAAAAGGGGGGGGAATTATGGAAGAGAGACTGGACATTTCAGTGGGCTATGAGGACGGGTCTCCCAGGATTACTGTGGTGGGAGTAGGAGGAGCCGGGTGCAACACCATAGGCATCCTGGCTGAAAAAGAGGTGGAGGGGGTGAGGCTGGTGGCCATAAATACAGACAGGTATTCTTTGGCTTCTTCCAGGGCTCATGTGAAGATACAGATAGGGGAGAGCATGACCCGTGGGGTGGGAACCGGGGGAGATCCGGAAAAGGGGAGGGAGGCTGCTCAGAAGGATTCGGATAAAATACAGGCCGCCCTGGAGGAGACCGATGTCCTTTTCATAGCAGCGGGGCTGGGAGGGGGCACCGGCACCGGAGCTTCGCCGGTGGTGGCGGACCTTGCCCGGGAGAACAGAATCCTGACCATAGCCTTTGCCATAATGCCCTTTGATTTTGAAGGCCCCCAGACCAAGAAAAAGGCGGAGAGGGGGCTGGAGGAGTTGAGGGAGAAGGTGGACGCCATCATGGTGGCCCTGAATTCCAACATCAAGAACGGGGACCTTACCAGACCACCGAAGGAAGCCTTCAGAGAAATAGACCAGCTCCTTTACAATGCGGTGGTGGCCCTGAGGGATGTTATTCTCAAGCCTTCGGACATGAGGCTTGACCTCTCCGATATAAAGGCAAAGCTTTCCGGAAAGGGAAAAACCATCATCGGGGTAGGGGAGGGAACCGGAGAGAACAGAATAGAGGAGGCCCTGGAAAAAGCCCTGCATTCCCCCATTCTGGAGAGGAACAACATAAGGGGAGCCCAGTCCATCCTTCTCCACATAGCCCTGGGCCCTGACACAGACCTGAAAAGCATGTTTTCCATAGTGGAAGCGGTGATATCCGAGGCCAAGGATAAGTTCCCTGACATAAACCCTGACCTTAAGATGGGCTATCTTCAAAGCGAGGATATGGAGGGGAGGGTGAGGGTTACCGTAATAGCCACGGATTTTGAGGAGAAAGAAACGGGGGGGACCATGAAGGAGGAGGAACTCGTTAAGGTTTCCACAAGCCCGGGCCCCATGAGCACCTCCCGGGTGGACTTGCCCGAGGAACCGGAGGTTGAGGAGGATTATTTCCCCTTCGGACCCCCTATAAAAAAGAATAAAAAAAAGAAACAAAATGTAATACGCATCCCGGATAGAACGGAGAAGGACGGGCTCCTTTTCCAGGAAGGAGAGGAGGATGAGGAAAAAATTTAAATTTTCCCAGGTGGTAACCCCTCTGGGAACCCCTCCCTTAAAGGGGGAGGAAATGGGGAAACTGGCGGTTTACGAGCCAGGGGAGATTCTGGTGGAGGACGGAAGGATCCTGGAGATAGGAGATAAGACCTCTCCGGCTCCCTATACCGAGGAGTACTTCGGGACCATAGCCATCCCCGCTCTGGTGGATGCCCATAATCACCTTCCCTTCGGCGGGGAAAGGCTGCGGGAATTTCAAATGAAGCTGGAGGGGCACTCCTATATGGAGATAGCCAGGGCTGGCGGTGGAATCCGGGCCACTGTGAAAGCCACCAGGGAGGCGAGTTTTGACGAACTTCTGCAGGTGAGCCTGCAAAGGGCCTTCTGGATTATAAAAAACGGCACGGCCTCCACCGAGGCCAAGTCAGGATACGGGTTGAACCTGCAGGACGAGATAAAGCAGCTCAGAGTGGCCAGGGCCCTGGGCGAGGTCCTTCCCCTGGATGTTGTTCCCGTATTTCTCGGAGGCCACGATGTTCCTCCCGGGGAGGATAAGGAGGATTACCTGCAGAAGCTTATCAATGAAATAATGCCCCGGGTGGCCCAGGAGGGGCTTTCCGATTACTTTGATGCCTTCTGCGAGGAGGGGGTATACAGTCCAGATGAGGTGGAGAGGATGTTCAGGGCTGCTAAGGAAATGGGGTTTAAGCTCAGGCTCCATACCGACGAGTTCAGCCATACCGGGGCCATTCCCATGGCCGTTGATATGGGGGCGGTTTCGGTGGACCACATTCTTTATGCCTCCGCCGAAGACATAAAGAAAATCGCAGGCTCCGACACCGTGGCAGTCCTTATGCCCACGGTTAGCTTTTTCCTCCGCCTGGATAGGTATGCCCCGGCCAGGGAGATTATAGACGGGGGGGGTGCTGTGGCCCTGGGCACGGATTTCAATCCAGGAAGTTCCCCGGCCCTTTCCATGTTTTTCCCCCTCTGGCTGGCGGTTTTCAAAATGAAAATGAGCATGGAGGAGGCCCTGGCCGCCGCCACCCTGAACGCCGCCCATGTCCTGGGGCTGGGCCACAGGGTGGGAAGCCTTGAGCCGGGAAAGAAGGCGGACTTTCTGGTTTTGGACCTGAAGGATTATCGGCAGATCTTTTATTACTTCTCCGAGCCAAGGCTGGTGGCCGTTTACAAGGAAGGAAAAAGGGTTATTTCCCTTCCCCGGCAATGGGAAGGTATGTGAGGACCCTGTTCTTTCCCATCCTCTTGGCCTGATAAAGGGCCTGGTCCGCCTGGTTTATGAGTTCGCTCAGGCTGGAGGCGGTCAGGGGATAATTGGATATTCCGGCGCTTATGGTTATCCTTATTATTTCGTGGTAAGCCTTTATAGGGGTCTTTTCCACATTTTCCCTTATCCTTTCCCCTAAGGCCACCGCCCCCTTGAGGTCCGTGGCAGGAAGCAGCACCCCGAATTCCTCCCCTCCCAGCCTTCCTGCGATGTCCTGTGTCCTTTTGGAGGTGGTTATTATCTCGGCGATTTTCTTCAGAACTATGTCCCCCACGGGATGGCCATACTGGTCGTTGACCTTCTTGAAATCGTCCAGGTCAAGGATGATGAAGGAAAGGGGAAGGTCCTGCCTGGAGGCTATCTCAAATTGAATTTTCATCTCGTCCATGAAGAAGGTTTTGTTTAGCAGGCCTGTGTGGCCATCGTATACCGCCATTTTGTATAGTTTCTGGAAAAACATGGTGTCGTATTCGTCCTTGTAGTGGAATTTTATAATGGTTTCTCCCACCCTTATTTTGTCTCCGGAGGTGAGTATTTTTTTGTCCAAGATTCTCTCTTCGTTCACATAGGTTCCGTTGGATGAGCCCACATCCTCTATTAAATAATAAAGGTTTCCCTTTTCTCTGACCGGCCTTATGACGCAGTGCCTTCTGGAGACCATTCTGTCGGTGAGGCGAAAATTGGCCTCCTTGCTTCTTCCTATAAGCACCGGTCTTTCCCCTAACTTCATCTCCTTTCCGAAGTCAAAGTTGGTCCCCCAGATTACGGTGAGAAACGGATGCTGGTCCGTCTGCCTTTTTCCCCTTTCATCTTCCATTCTGAGAATAATTTATCACTTTTGACGCACCCTCTCAATGTATTTGAGCTCCTCAGTGTCAATTTTGATTACATCCCCTTTCTCAATGAAGAAGGGCACGGAAATCTTCAGCCCTGTCTCTAAAACCGCGGGCTTGTTGCTGGCGGCGGCGGTGGCTCCCTTAAGGTATGGCTCGGTCTCCACCACCTCCAGCTCTACGGTTTTTGGGGGAATGACCCCCACCGGTTTTCCATCGTGCATTTCAATTTCAAAGACCACATCCTCTTTGAGGAAATAAACGACCTCCCCGATCATCTCCCGGTGGATGGGGACCTGCTCGTAGGTTTCGTTGTTCATAAAGTAGTAGAGGTCCCCATCGTTATAAATGTATGTCATGGGCACCCTCTCAAGATAAGCCTGCTCCACTTTTTCTCCGGATTGAAGCCTCTTTTCAATTTGCCTTCCGTCCTTCAGGCTTTTTAATTTAAGTTTAACTATGGCGTATCCCCTTCCCTGGGTGTGGTGGAATACATCCACCACTTTAAAGAGCTCTCCTTCCATTTTAAGGGTCATTCCCTTCTTTACCTGGGTTACCGGGATCATACTGAACCTCCCCTTGAAGTATTAATTTTCTCTCCTGTTTTTGCACCTTTATTTTATAAGAAAATTTGGAAGCGGCCAAATCCGCAGCCCGGGGGGAGGAGAAGAGAAGCTGGGCGTAGAGCTTTTTCCCCTGAAGGCATAGACAATCCCCCTCCAGGTATTCGGCCACCTCACCGAGAAGGGCCCTGTAGGTGACGAATCCTAAGGAAAGGGGAAAAGTACAGGGGCAGGAAAGCTTTTTGTAGGATTTTCCAAAGAAAGCCGCTGTGTGGGAAGGGGGTCTTCCCAGCAGGTGGAAAACTCCGGCCCATCCAGCCCTTTCCCACTCTTCCCTTATCCTAAGATAACCTTTCCTGTAAACAAAGGTGAAGATATCCCCCAGGAATTTACCGCTTTTCCCCTGGGGAAGTCCTAAGAACTGGAAATTGGCGGGCAGGCTCCGCTGGCCGAAGTACTTCAGAGTCACGAAGTTGGCGTCCCCCTCTAAGATGGCCAGGGCTGCGGTGGTGGAATCCTCCCCCAGGAACCCCTTTTCCAGGATTTTGAATGTTTCCGGGAAGTTCTCCCATTGAAGGTAGTGGCGGAGCTCGTGAACTAAGGCGAATTCCTGAAAGTACTCGCCCCAGTCCCGGGAGATAAACACCTTTCCGGGATGGGCCGGGGAGAATACACCCACGGCCCCCATGATGTAAAGCTTCCTCTTTACCTCAGCGTAGTCCTTTCCCACTATACCCAGTGCCCGAAAAATACCTGCCTCCCGGCTTTTCATTTCCTCCTTTATCATTTTTTCCATTTCCCCTCTGGAGAGGTAAACCACCCCGGGTGGATTCCTGAATTTAAGCCCCCCTATTTGCTCCAGCCTTTTCTCTATTTCCCTTATCCTCTGCGGGGAAAGAGCCGCAAGTTTCAGGGAGACCAGCAGGACCAGCCCCTTAAAAAAGCGAGACCACACCGAGGACCTCCTTCAAGAAGCGGGAGGGTTCCACCTGGGTTTTTCCCTCCTTCTCCGGGTACATAATGTAAAGTTTTTCCGTGGCTCTGGTCATGGCCACATAAAAGAGCCTCCTTTCCTCCTCCAGTCTCGCCTGGCTCATATTCCTTGTGAAGGCGGGAAAAGCTCCTTCGTAGGCGTCCACAATGAAAACCACCGGGAACTGGAGGCCCTTGGAGGCGTGGGCCGAAAGGACCTTCACCCCCTCCTGGGCCTTTAAAATCCCCTGGCCTTCCAACATTTTAAGGTACTGCAGGAAGGTATCTATGCTGGCCTTAGGGTTCCTTTCCTCAAAATCCTTGGCCAGGTCCAGAAATTCCCCTACGGTTTCGCTTCGGATCAATTTTGACTGCGGGCTTCCCCCTTCCAGAAGCCCGGTGTATTTCACCGCGATCCTGAGGGCTGCCGAAGGGGTCAGGCCCTCCCTTTCCTCTATAAGGGATTTTAAAAAACCTGCCCTTTCCCTGACCTTCGGGTTTTCGTGGTTAAGGAGAAGGTCCATGTAATTCCTCTGGCCCTTCAAATCCTCCTTGGAGACGAGCCTGTCCCTGAGGTTTACGAAGAAGAGGAAGGAAGAGCGGCTGGGCCTTTTAAGAAGTTTAAGGAATTTTACTAAAAGGGTTATCTCCCTTTTCTCTATGAGGTTCTTGGCGAACATTATGGAATAGGGTATGTCGTGATGGGCCAGTTGGTTGACATATCCCCGCAGGAGGTAATTGTAGCGGGCCAGGATGGCGAACTCGTTGAAACTCCTTCCCCTCATGGCTTCCTTCATTATTTCATCGGCCACAAATTCCACCTCCTTGGTTCGGTTCGGTAATTTTTCCACCGTCAGCTCTCCGTGTTCCCTATCGCTCCAGACCACCTTGGGAAGCCTCCTTTTGTTGTTGGAAATCAGGTTCATGGCCGGGGTGAGGATCCCCCGCCCAAGGCGGAAGCTTCTGGTAAGGGTGTATATCTTGGAATCTTCTGGGAAAATTTTCTTGAAATCCCTGATGAGCTGAGGCCTTCCCCCCCTCCATTCGTATATGGATTGGTCGTCGTCGCCGGTGGCAAAAAGGCGTCCCTCTTTTCCTAAGAGAAGTTTTATTATGCCAAACTGGATGGGATTCAGGTCCTGGAATTCATCCACGATTATGTCCGTTATGAACTCCTGATAATCTTCCCTTACCAGGGGGTTTTCGCTAAGGAGCCTGTGGGTCAGCAAGAGCACATCGTCGTAGTCCATTATGCCTTCCCTTTGCTTTTCCAGAGCGTAAGCCTGCATTACTTCCCTCAGGGCCCTCTTTTTCTCCTCCCCTATGTTCATTTCCTGAGGGGGTATCATGGAGGATATGGCCCTGGATATCAGAGCCTGCATCTGATAAGCGGGGTAATTTATCTTAAGTTCCTTAAGAACCCTGGAGAGTTTTGCCTCCGCCACCCTGGGAGGGACTATGGTGAACCCGTTGGGATAATTTATAAGCTCTAAGTTGGCCTCCAGAATCCTGGTGCATATCTGATGGAGGGTTCCTATCCAGAGGGAATCCACCACATCCCTGTGGTGGCGGGCTATTCTCTCCTGGAGGTCCTCCCTTCCCTTGTTGGTGAAGGTGGTTAGAACTATGCCCTCCGGGGCCACTCCCTTTCCCAAAAGGAAGGAAACCCTCTCTATAAGGGTCTGAGTCTTTCCTGTGCCGGGTCCCCCCACCACTAAGGTGTAGCGGAAGGGGGAATGGGAAGCCTCCTCCTGCTCCTTGGAGAGGCGGGTTTCCTTAGCCTTAGGTTTTCCTTTCAGCACGATAATTTCCCCCGGGGCTTTATCCTTCAGCAGCGCCCGTAAAAATTCTGCGGCGGAGAGAAACCTGTCCTGGGGTTTTCTGGCCGTGGCCTTCAGAAGGGCGGCCTTTACCCTCTCCCCCAGATTGGGGGGAACCGCCCCCGGGGGAATACCCCGGCGTATTTTCTTCATTGTATCCTCAATGTTGTCGGAGAAGAAGGGGTTGACTCCGGTCAGAAGCTCGTAGGTTATGACGCCCAAGGAGAAGATGTCGCTCTCAGGATAGAACTTGCCCTTCCAGGCCTCCGGGGCCATGTAGGGAGGGGTTCCGGCCACCGAGCGGGTCATGTCCCCCTCCATAAAAAAGGCGAGGCCAAAGTCCGTTATCTTTACCCGGTCTTCGGCTATGATTATGTTCTCAGGCTTTAAATCCCGGTGAAGAATTCCCTTGCCGTGGGCGTAATCAATCCCCTCCCCCATCTGCTTTACCAGCCTGAGAACCCTGCCGAGGCTCAGGGGGGCTTCCTCCTTTATGACCTCCCTAAGGGTCCTCCCCTCTATGTATTCCAGAACTATCCCCACCCTCTCCCCTTCCCTTTCCACCGAGAAAAACCTTACTATGTTGGGATGAAGGAGCTCCGCTAAGAGCTTGACTTCCTCCATAAGGCCCTGAAGTTCCTTTCCTTTTCCCCGGGCGATTTTTAGGGCAAATTCTTTGCCCAGCAGAGGGTCTTCCACTAAGTAAACATCGGCAAACCTTCCCCCTCCCAGCCACCTCTTTATGAGGAATCTTCCGAATTTATTTGTGATCATTTAGGGAAGACGGAGGCGTGGAGAAGAATTCCATCTTTTACCAGCTTTCTCACCACCAGAAGACGGCCTATGCCCATGAGTATTTTTCCCCTTCCCGGAATCCTCTCTTCCCTGGTGGGAGCATCCTTCAGGGTCCCCATGATTTTGCCCGGTGAGGGAAGCTTTCCTGTGCCGGGGTTAAACCTGTCCTCCAAGGCGTCCAGACCGTAGGAAAGCAGGAGCTTCCCCAGGAAGGCATTGAAGAGCCTGGGGTTGGCAAAGAGGTCCAATCCCAGAAAGCGCAGATTGGAAAAAACCAACAGGCCTAACTGATGGGGGAGGGGCTGGAATTCCCGGTAGTATTCCAGCTCATCCATCTTCTGGCGGAAGCTTTCGGTCATGGCCCTGGTCCTGGAGCGAACCTTCAGGGTGGTCTGCTTACGGGATATTTCCTTCCAGACAGAGCTCTGGGTCTGAGGCTTTCCCTGGGAAATTATGGACCTTACCGAGGGGAAGGCCATGTAGCCGCTGGGGCGAAGCTCTTCGTTGCCGGACCATCTCCCCTGTTCTGCACAGTAGACCGGTACCCTCTCCCTGCCCCGGCCGAGCACCATGGAAGTGGCGAAAATCCTGTTCTGTCTGGCCCCCACTATTTCCTCGCCCTGGAGTATGAGCAGGTCCAGGTTCCCGTCGTAGTCCACTTCTAAGGAATTTACATCCCCGGTCTCCAGCACCCTGAGCCTGCGGGAAGAGAAGGCCCCCTCTAAGGTGGTGGTCTGCAGTTCCGTTCCCTCCCCTATGACCGGGTAAACCGTCATGTTGGAAAGAAAAACCGGCTCTCCGATTTGAATTTCTTTGCTCATGAAACCATTTTACCACCAAAAGCATTGACAGCAACGGGCAGTTTTGATAAAATTTTCGGGCTTTTGAAAAAACGAAGGAGGTATGTCTTGCCGACCATCAACCAATTAGTACGCTTTGGGCGAAAGCCCAAAAAGAAGAAGAGCAAGAGCCCTGCGCTTCAGGGCAATCCCCAGAAGAGGGGGACCTGTACCAAGGTCTTCACCACTACGCCCAAGAAGCCCAATTCTGCCTTGAGGAAGGTGGCCAGGGTTAAGCTCAGCAACGGAATTGAGGTTACCGCCTACATTCCCGGCATCGGCCACAACCTGCAGGAATATTCCAATGTCCTGGTAAGGGGAGGCAGGGTCAAAGACCTTCCGGGCGTTAAATACCACATAATAAGGGGAGCCCTGGATGCCGCAGGGGTGGAGGGAAGGCGTCAGGCAAGGTCCAAGTATGGGACCAAGAGGCCCAAGGAAGCCAAGTAGGAGGGAAGGATGCCCAGAAGAGGATATGTTAAAAGAAGGGAGACTCCCCCGGACTGGAAGTACAACTCCACCCTGGTTACCAAGTTCATCAACAAGGTGATGTGGGACGGTAAAAAGACCCTGGCGGAGAAGATCGTCTATGGAGCCATGGAAATAGTGAAGCAGAGGACCAAGGAGGATCCCCTTAAGGTTCTCCAGAAGGCAGTGGACAATGTTAAACCCCTCATTGAGACCAGGAGCCGCAGGGTGGGAGGAGCCACCTATCAGGTTCCGGTAGAGGTTCTTCCCCATCGTCAGATTTCCGTGGCGGTGCGGTGGATAGTGGAGTTCGCCAGAAAGCGCAGCGGAAAGTCCATGAAGGAAAAGCTGGCGGCGGAGATCATTGACGCGTATCACAACCGGGGAGCTTCCGTTAAAAAGAGGGAGGATACCCATAAGATGGCGGAGGCCAACAGGGCCTTTGCCCATTTTCGCTGGTGAGGTGCTATGGCCCGCGGTGTCCCCATTGAGAGAGTGAGAAACATCGGCATCATGGCCCACATTGATGCCGGAAAGACCACCACCACCGAGAGGATACTTTACTACACCGGCAAGACATACAAAATTGGGGAGGTGGACGAGGGCACCGCGGTTATGGACTTTATGGAGCAGGAGCAGGAGAGGGGCATAACCATAACCTCCGCAGCCACCACCTGCTTCTGGAAGGAGCACAGGATAAACATAATAGACACGCCGGGGCATGTGGACTTCACCGTGGAGGTGGAGCGGTCCCTGAGGGTTTTGGACGGGGCTGTGGCCATTTTCTCGGCGGTGGAGGGGGTGGAGCCCCAGTCGGAGACGGTCTGGCGTCAGGCGGACAAATACAGGGTTCCCCGCATAGCCTATGTGAACAAAATGGACAGGGTGGGGGCCGATTTCTTCCGGGTGGTGGAGGAGATGGAGGAGAGACTGTCCTCCACGGCGGTTCCCATCCAGGTACCCGTAGGGGTGGAGGACAGCTTCATAGGCGTGGTGGACCTGGTTGAATGCAAGGCCTACATATACGACAGTGACCTGCTGGGGGCCAAATACAGGATAACGGATGTGCCGGAGGAACTTAAGGAAGAGGCGGAGCACTGGAGGGAGTACATGCTGGAGACCCTGGCGGAAACCGATGAGGAGTTTATGGAGGCCTATACAGAGGGGGAGGAAATAACCCCTGATTTTATCCGGGCTGCCCTCAGGCGGAAGACCCTTTCCTTTGAGATAGTCCCGGTCCTCTGCGGTTCTTCCTTCAAGAACAAGGGGGTTCAGCCCCTGCTGGATGCCATAGTTTACTACCTTCCCTCCCCCGCGGACCTTCCTCCGGTGGAGGGGATAAACCCCAGGACAGGCAAAGCCGAAAAAAGATATCCCAGGGACGAGGAGCCTTTTTCCGCGGTGGTCTTCAAGATAATGTCAGATCCTCACATGGGGCAGCTGGTTTTCTTCAGGATATATTCCGGCACCGTCTCCGCCGGGCAGAGCGTTTACAATTCCAACAAAAACAAGAAGGAGAGAATTTCCAAGCTCCTTTTGATGCACGCCAACAAGAGGGAAGAAATAAAATTGGCCAACGCCGGGGACATAGTGGCAGCCTTGGGGCCCAAGGAGGCCACCACCGGGGATACCCTCTGCGACGAGAAGCATCCCATAGTCTTTGAAAGCATGGAGTTTCCTGAGCCGGTGGTGTCCGTGGCCATAGAGCCCAAGACCAAGGTGGAGCATCAAAAGCTGGCAGAGGCCCTGAGGAAGCTTACGGTGGAGGACCCCACCTTCCGGGTAAAGGTCAGCGAGGAGACCGGCCAGACCATAATATCCGGCATGGGAGAGCTCCACTTGGAGATAATAGTTGACCGCCTGAGAAGGGAATTCAAGGTCCATGCCAATGTGGGGAAGCCCCAGGTGGCTTACAAGGAGACGGTAACCGATAGGGCCGAGGCCGAGGGCAAATACATAAAGCAGACCGGTGGAAGGGGCCAGTACGGCCATGTGAAAATAGTCGTGGAACCCAACCCGGGCAGGGGATTTGAATTTGAAACCCAGATAAAGGGAGGGGTTATTCCCAAGGAGTTCTTCCCGGCCATAGAGGAAGGGGTAAGGGAGGCCATGAATGTGGGGGTGCTCATGGGATATCCGGTTATAGATGTTAAGGTGACCCTGGTGGATGGCTCCTATCACGAGGTGGATTCCTCGGACATAGCCTATAAAATAGCTTCTTCCCAGGCCTTCAAGAAGGCCATGCAGAGGGCAAAGCCCATACTCCTTGAACCCATAATGAAAATAGAAATAATTTCACCGGAGAGCTATCTTGGTGATATAATATCTGACCTGAACGCCCGAAGGGGGAAGGTGGAGGGGGTGGAGGAAATAACCTCCTCCATCAGAGCCATAAAGGGGTTTGTTCCCTTATCAGAAACCTTTGGTTATGCAACCAGATTAAGGTCCCTTACGCAGGGAAGGGCTACCTATTCCCTTCATTTTTATAAATACGAGCCCCTTCCTCCTGAGGTAATGGAGGAAATGTTGGCAGGATTCGCATATAGGAGGTAGAGATGGCCAAGCCAAAATTTGAAAGGACGAAGCCCCATGTGAATGTGGGGACCATAGGACATGTTGACCATGGAAAGACCACGCTTACTGCGGCTATAACGAAGGTATTGAACAGGAAATTCCCTGACAAAGTAGAGTACAAGGATTTCTGGGACATAGACAAGGCCCCTGAGGAGAAGCAGCGTGGTATAACCATACAGATAGCGCATGTGGAGTATGAGACTGAGCGTCGTCATTATGCCCACATAGACTGCCCTGGACATGCTGACTATGTAAAGAACATGATAACGGGTGCTGCTCAGATGGACGGTGCGATATTGGTGGTATCTGCTGCGGATGGTCCCATGCCTCAGACG
>Ga0256833_1000286_pt1 | contig 40557 bp, 38 predicted proteins | sample 356284metaG_FD_190535 | JGI IMG/M metagenome (GOLD analysis project Ga0256833, IMG submission 190535) | Hydrothermal vent microbial communities from Mid Atlantic Ridge, Atlantic Ocean - 356-284 | ecosystem: Environmental > Aquatic > Marine > Hydrothermal vents | place: Atlantic Ocean: Mid... | reverse complement strand
TCAGAATAGGTTATTGGAACGGTTATGTATATATCGTCTCCCTCCCTTTTAAATATGGGATGGGGAAGAACATTAACTATTATGTAAAGGTCGCCGGGGGGACCTCCCTTAACCCCCACATTGCCCTTACCCTGGAGGCGAAGCCTTCCCCCGTCCCTGACCCCCGGAGGAATTCTGACCTTTATGGTTTCCTCCCTGTAAACCCTCCCTTCCCCTCCGCACATGCTGCAGCTCTGTCCCGGGAGAACGCCGGTTCCATGACAGACGGGACATACGGTGGAAAACCGGAGAAAACCTTTGCTGAGGCTGACTTTCCCTGTGCCTCCGCAATTAGGGCAGGTGGTGGGACGGCTTCCGGGCTCCACGCCACTGCCTCCGCACCTGGGACAGCGGTCCATCCTCCTTATCTTTATGGAGATAACCCCTCCCCTGGCGGCCTCTTCAAAGGGAATCGTCAGGGTATAGGTAAGGTCCTCACCCCGTCGGGGGCCCTCCTGTCTTCGGCTGCGGCCCGTAAAAACCTCGGAGAAGAGGTCCTCAAAGGAAAAATCTCCGAAGCCGCTAAAATCAAAACCCTCAAAGCCCCCCTCCGGAGGGACCCCTCCCCTTCCTCTTACGGTTCCGTATCTGTCGTATTCCGCCCTCTTCTTCGGGTCGGAAAGGACCTCATAGGCCTCCTGGATCTCCTTGAATTTTTCCTCCGCGGATTTATCCCCCGGATTCAAATCCGGATGGTATTTCCTCGCCAGCCTTCTATATGCCTTTTTTATCTCCTCCTGGGTGGCGTCTCTGCTGACCCCAAGAATTTTATAATAATCCTTCGCCATCCTCTAAATTATAAACTAAAATTTAGCCCTTCATTCAACGGTGGCGTAAACCACAGGGGTAAAGGTAAACCTACCCTCTCCGGAATAGGAAAAGGAGCTGCCATCTATGAAAATCCTCAAAACCACCGGCGCTTCCTTCTTTACCTCCAGTTTTATGGGAACGCTAATGCTGGGTTCGGCTATCTCAGCTTCGTAATCCAGCCCTCCCACCCCCAGGGTTGCGGCTCCGAATTCCAGATTCAATTTATCGTAGGAACCGGTTCCAAGAACAAAGGTACCCACCAGCTGAGCCTCTCCTACCGGGAGAAAATCCACCTCCACCGGCTCCATCTCCAGGTCCACATCGTAATGCCCCACGAAGTGGAGGGAAACCTTAATTATGTTTACCTTAGCGTAATCGGCGGAGAAGGGAGGCGGGGAAGCCTGAACCCAGAGGTTAAGCTGACCTTCTCCAAAGTGAAGCTTGCAGAAACCCAGCAAAAAAGGCAAAACCAGGAGCAAAAGAACTTTCTTCATGGGGGAATTTTACCAGAAAGGGCTTGAACCTCCAAAGCCGTGGTTTTATCTTCTTTAAATTTCGCTAATCTGCTGGCAGAATTTCTGTATGAGAAGATGGGTACTTCTATTGATGGTGGGATGGCTGGGGGCCTTTACCTTCGGAGCCCTGGATCCCCCTTACTGGCACGGAATAGTAATATACCAAGGGGGAAAGCTCTACGGGTTTCGCTTTGCCATGGTAAAGAAAGGGAAGGTTGCCGATGGCTACGATACCTTCTACCTGGTCCACCGTCCCGGTCCCATAGCCCCCGACGGAAGTTTCGCTCTTATAAGTTTTGACCCCGGCCTCCCCTTTGGTTTGAAGGACAAAACACCGGTGATCCCTAAAAGGGAAAGACCGGTTTTTAAAATAACCTACGGGAGGTTCCGCCAGGGGATAGTGGGACTTCTGAGAATACCCCCGGGTCTCAAAATAAGGCTCATCTTCTACAGGCCCTGGGGGATGGGAGAGGCTATTTCATATCAAAAGGGTGAGTTTCGTTCGGAGGACGGCTTCAGATTCACGACCGTAGGAAGGTGGAAGATAACCTCCCCCACAACTGCGGAAATTGAAGGGGGAGACTTCGGATTTTACGCAGGTTTTGAAAAATTCCGCTTCAACCTCCCCTGGATAAAGTCCTTCCTGGGGAGGAAACTAAGACACTACTTAAAGGCCAGGCCCAGAGTTAAGGGGGAGTGGGAGGGCCTGGTCTCCTCCATTTCCTGGAACCTCCTCTGGATGAAACTTTTACAGCCCGACAGGGGAAAGGTTTACATCCCGGCGGGGAGGAGGTGGATTTTCCCCGGTCCCGATGGCAAACCGGACATGTGGACCCTTTTTGAGTGGGACTCCTTCTTCAACGCCGCCGAGGCCTCGGTCTTTGACTGTTCCTTGGCGTGGAGGGAAATAGAAGCCGTGCTTGAAACCATTTACCCCTGGGGAAACCTTCCCAACTGGCGCTCTGCCAGAAACGGATGCCGGGACCACTCCCAGCCTCCGGTGGGTTCCTTTCTCACCCTGAAGGTTTACCTGAAATGCGGAGGCAAAGCCCGGCTTCGCAGGGCCTATCCCGTTCTTAAAAAATGGCTGTACTTCTGGATAAAGGACGAGGGAGAGCACCTGGCCAGGGATGGGAATAGAAACGGCCTTCTGGAATGGGGAAGCGATACCCCTCTGATAAGCCCCGGACAGCCTCCCTGGGAGCTAAAGGCCAACGGGCGCCAGAGGGCCGCCTGGGAATCGGGCCAGGACGACCTGCCAAATTTTGACGGGGTTGCCTTTAACGAGAAGGCCCACACCCTGGAAATGGATTGCGTGGACCTCTCTTCCCTTCATGCCCTTGATCTATGGTCCATGGGGAAAATAGCGGAAATCCTCGGAAAGGAGAAGGAAAGCAGACAATTCAGAGGAATGTACAGAAAAATTTCAGAAAGAATAAACCGCCTGCTATGGGACGGTAATTTTTACAGGGACAGGTTCTGGAGTGGGGGTTTTTCACCCCACAAGGCCTCTTCCAATTTTTACCCCCTGCTGGCGGGGATAGTCCCCAAAAAAAGAGCTCTTCTTCTTTTGAAGCACCTGAAGAACCCCCATGAATTCTGGGGAAAGTTCATAATTCCCACCATATCCAGGGACGACCCGGCCTTCAAGGAGCAGCAATACTGGAGGGGAACCGTATGGCCCCCCACCAATTATCTTGTCTACCACGGATTGAGAAGGGAGGGCTTTGACAGAGAGGCTTCGGCCCTGGCGGTGAGGGGAGCCAGGCTGTTTCTCAGGTCCTGGGTTATCTACGGACTATGCAGGGAAAACTACAATTCCATCACAGGGAAGGGTGGGGGCCAGAGGTATCAGAGCTGGGGTCCTCTCTTCGCTCTGGCCCTGCTGGAGGATTTCATTGACATAAGCCCCTGGGACGGTTTCCGGGTAAGCAACCTTTCGGCCTCCGGCCCCAGCGAATTTTTAAACATAAAACTTCGGGGCAAAAGGTATAATTTAAAGGTGAGTGAAAAGAGCCTCGTTCTTCACGAGGAGGGAAGGAAGGTCCTCGCCTTCAGGGGAAGGGGGGTGTTGAAAAATCTGAAGTGGGACCATCAAGGACTCAGGGCAGAACTCAGGGTGTACTCCCCGAAACTCATCCTTTACTTCAAAGGAAGGAAGGTGAGATTTCCCCGGGGACACTTCACCGTTGATATCCCCTCCTCAAGGAGGAACCCATGAGAAAATTTGTTCTGGGATTGTTCCTTTTGTCCTTTTCCTTTTCCGCCAATTTTAAGGCCAGGGAAAATTCCTTCTTCGGAGTATACGGAAAGCAGGCAGCGGTCATGGGAAAGGTCAATGGCAGCGCCATGGAATTCTGGATTTACCCTTACAAAGTAGCCCACAGATTCAGGTTCTCAGTAAGGGAAGAGGAAAGAGAAATTTCCCCCTATCCTTACCTTTTTAGCTTCTCCATTACCCCAGAGGTCCTCCACAGAAAATTCGTTTATCAGGATTGGGTCATAAAGGAAACGGCCTTCGCCTCCCTGGAGCATCCGCTGATTTATCTCGTTTACGAAGTGGAAGCCTTAAAACCCCTGGACTTAATTTTCACCTTCCATCCGGACCTAACCCCCATGTGGCCAGGCTGCATAGGGGGGAAGTTCTCCTACTGGGACAAAAGGGGCGGATACATCATAGCGGAGGGTTCCTGGAGGACCTTCGCACTTCTGGGATTTCCTCCGGCCGGTCAGGGTCTCAGGCTTCCCGCCCACACCCTGCCCGGAGGAGACCTGAAGTACATAATTCACCTTGAGGCAGGAAAACATACCCTGCCCATCCCCATTACCGCAGGGAACCTGAAGCCCGAGGGGCTGTTCAAAAGGATAGAAAGGACTTCCCCGCAGGAGGCCATCAACGGGAGGAAAGCTAAGCTTCAGGATTTGCGCAAGAGCCTCCTGCAGGTGGAAGCCCAGGACCCCAGATTCACCAAGGCCATGGAGTGGGCGGTGTTAAACCTCCATCTGGCCCTGGTCAAGAACCCCATGGCAGGGGAAGGCCTGGTGGCTGGTTACGGACTCTCCGGAGAAGGGCAGAGGCCGGGCTTCGCCTGGTTCTTCGGAGGCGACGGCTCCATAAACTCTATGGCGGCTCTGGATGCCGGGGATTTCGCCTTGGCAAAGAAGGAAATAAAATTTCTCTTCAAACACCAGAGGAAGGACGGAAAAATTCCCCACGAAATATCCCAGGGATTGCCTCCCTCCCGATGGTTCAGCGAATACGGCTTCGGTTTCTTCCACGGGGATACCACCCTCTATTTTATCGCTCTTCTGGGGGATTACCTCAAAAGGACAGGGGACCTCCGCCTCCTCAGAAAGTACGCCGGAAAAATCTATCGTGCCATGTCCTGGATGCTTTCGGCCGATAAGGACAACGACGGGCTGGTGGAGTCCGGAATAGCAGGGGTGGGGGCGGCGGAGGTAGGCCCCATGAGACAGAAGATGAAGACGGATATCCTTTTGGCAGGACTTTCGGTGAAGGCCTGGGAAAGCCTGACTTATATATGGAAGGCCCTGAAGTTCCGCAGGAACGCTGTGTTGGCTTCCAAATTTGCGAGAAAGGCTAAGGAGAGCTTTGAAAGGTTTTTCTGGGATGGGGAAAACTCCTTTTATTTTTACGGGCTCAAAGACCCGAAGCATCCCATAAAAGAATTGAGCGCCTGGCCTTCCGTGCCCATGAGCATGGAATGTGTGGAGGAAAAACACGGGACTGAGGCAGGAAAAACCCTGGCCTCCCCCTGGCTTTCCACCGATTGGGGGGTAAGGTTCCTCTCAAGCCTGTCCAATTTCTACGAGCCTACCAGTTACAACAACGGGGCCGTCTGGCCCTTCCTCACCGGCTTCTCCTCTTTGGCCCTTTATAAATACGGCAATCCCTACCACGGCTTTTCCCTGCTGCAGGCCTCCATGAACCTAATATTGGATGGGGATTACGGCGCTGCTCCTGAAGTCCTGAACGGGAATTTGTATGTGCCTCTGGAGGAAAGCGTTCCCAATCAGATCTGGTCTAACGCTACCCCCATCATGGCCTTTGTACGGGGACTGCTGGGATTTTCCCCCGATGCCGGGGCAAGAAAAATTGTTCTAAAACCTTCCCTTCCCCTATACTGGAGGTTCCTCAGGGTGAGGAACCTGAGGATAGCCCAGGGAAGCCTTGATTTTACCTACAGGAGAAAGGGACGGAAGGTGGAAATAACCCTGGAGCTTCACCGATTGAAAGGATATTCCGTAGAAGTAGAGCCTGCACTTGCCGGAGATATAACCGACCGGGACGGGAAGAAGGTCAAAGGATTCACCTTCCCCGCCCTGACCTCCGAAGAGGAAAACCTGAGGATTAAATTTACGGTCTCGGACTTTTTCTATCCCTTTGTCAGGGTTAGGCCTCGCCCCGGTTCGCCTTCATCCGCCCCCATAATCTCCTTCCTGAGGAGGGACGGCAAAAACTACATTATGGGAGTATGGGGAAAGGACAGGGCAACGGTCTTCATCCTCACCGATAAAAAACCCCGATGTTCCGGAGGAAGCTTAGAGAAGATAAGGACCATATACAGGCTGGCCATCCCCTTCAAAAACAGGTGGGAATTGAAGGAGCTCCTTTGCTCTCTTCACTGAACCCTGGAAAGATGCTTCCCCCAAATCTATAATATAAAGGGAGATTAAAATGTTAAACGAAATAGTTGAAAAAAGAAGGGCCTACAGGTCCTTATCCCCTGTGGAAATAACCCTGGAGGATATCAGGGAACTGGCGGAGGTGTCCAAGCTTGCCCCTTCGTGCTTCAACAAACAGCCGTGGAGATTCGTTTTCGTCAGGGATCCTGAGGTGCTGGAGGCCCTTTTTAAAACCTTATCCAGGGGGAACGAATGGGCCACCAGGGCCTCCATGGTCATAGGGGTTTTCTCTTCGCCGGAACTGGATTGCAAGGTTGGGAAAAGGGAATATTATCTTTTTGATACCGGAATGGCCACGGCATTCCTGATTCTAAAGGCCACGGAAATGGGCCTGGTGGCCCATCCCATTGCAGGATACGATGAGGAGGCAGCCAAGAGGGTTCTGGGGATCCCTTCGGACATGACGCTGATAACTTTGATAATAGTGGGAAAACACAGCTCCGAGGTCTGGGAAGGTCTCTCGGAACGACAGAAAAAGGACGAGGCCAAAAGACCTGAAAGATTACCCTTGGAGAGGTTTTCCTTCATAGACCAGTGCCCCAAAGAATGCAGGTGATGGATTAAAATTAAGCGGAGGATAGCATGAATAGGGGTCTCGCCATGGTGGTGGGAATGAGTATAGCCTACCTTGCTTCCCTCACCGGCCTCATATTCGCCTACATTTATTACAGGAAGAGGAAAAGGAGGAAATAATGTTTCAAAACCTCCGTTCTTTAAATATACCAAGGATAGGGTCTCCCCTTTTCGGAGCCCTCTTTCCCGCCTTTGTCTTTGCCATAGCCTTTCTGGCAGCCTATCTTCTTTACAGGCATTTTTCCTCCCGGCAGCAATAGTTATCCCTTCCACCCCACCAGGGCCTGCCTGAGGTCCCGGGGAATCTTCGTCGGCCTTGAGAGTTCAATATTGTAAAACACCCCTATGTGCCTGGCCCTGACCACGGGTTCCCTGGAGGGCAGCTTAAGGAATTCCCCTTCCATGGTCCAGCGCACATTGTCAAAGGATGAGACCCACATCCTCCCCTCCACCCTCTCCAGGAGTTTAAGGGCTTTCAGGTAATCCACCTCCGTCCTGAGGAGCAAAGGGATCACACCCCTGGGGAAGTTTTCCCAGCCGAAATGGCGCCTTATGACCTCAAAGCGAAGGTCCTCCAGCCAGCGTATGTAAACCTGATTGCTTACCACGCCGGCAAAATCTATGTCGTAGGTTCTGGGTTCAAAGAGCATGGTGGTTTCAAAAAGTCTCATTCCTCCTCCCAGCGGGTTATCCTCTCAAGCCTCTCCAAATATCCCTTCTGCTTTTTCTCATATTCACTGGATATGGCCTTGAGCTTGGGATCTATTGTGTAAAACAGGAAGAAAGTAATAGAGATTCCCGCGGCCAGAAGGAGAAATCCTGAGGGGATAAGGAAAAGGGAGAGGGCGGAACCTACCGACAGCAACAGGTAGGAAAGCGGGGATAAAACCCAGGCCATCACATCCTCCCTGGTCCATTCGTCCGCCTCCTCCGGCGTCCAACGCTTTCTTATCAATCCCATTTTAAACCTCCCCTATGAGGCCCCGGAAGATGGCCTCTCTCCTAACAGGTCCCCAGAAGCCGTAGGGCCTGCTCATAACATAAAACTTCACCAGGTGGTCCATATCCTCCGGAGGCGTAAGAAGGGTCACCGGTATGTAAATTAAGGCCCCCAGCACCATGAGAAGCCAGAATTGGAGGTAGTCGGGAAGGGAGGGAATGATTTTAAACTCGGGAAGGACCCAGACCACCAACCAGCTCAGCCCAAGGTTGGAAATCCAGGCGGCCAGGTATCCCCAGGAATTGAACCTCCACCAGATAACCTGAAGGATGTTCGGAAGCCAGATTCCCGCTGCCATTATCCAGAGGGCGAAGATGAGCCATCTGGTCAACTCCTCCATCATAAGGCCGTAGAAGAAGGAGCCCAGGAGAAGAATCAGGGTGGTTATTCTCCCGACCTGCACCAGGGTCTTCTCAGAGGCATCCGGTTTTATGTAGTGCTGAAAAATATCCCTGGTGAAGTACATGGCCCCTAAGTTAAGGTGGGTGGATATGGTGGAAAAGTGGATGGCCAGGATGGAGGCGAAGAAAAAACCCACCAGACCCACGGGCAAAGTTTTAAACCCTATAACATACCAGGCCATTTCGTATTCCTGTGGGTTTTTTAAATGGGGAAACAGGGAGAAGAAGGCTATTATGGCGGCGGCCCAGAAGGAATTTCTTATGAGGACCAGGGCTGTTCCCCACCAGATGCTGTAGGATGCGTCCCTGACGGTTCTGGATGATTGAATGCGCTGCGCCTCCACATACCAGTCTATGCTGGTTCCCATGCCGAAACCGCCCAGCACCGCTATGACCACCATGGTCAGGAACCAGGCCAGGGGAAAATCCCCGGAAAAGGTTCCGGTGAAGTGAAAGGGGTTTAACCTCCAGGCCTGACCTATAGAGGCTATTTTAGCCGTTATCGTCCGGGGACCTCCGGCAGCCACCACCGCCCAGATGGAGGTAAGGACAATCATGAAGAAGGCTATAATCCCCTGCTGGAAATCCGCCACTACCACGCCCCAATAACCGGCGGAAAGCACATAAACGGCCACCAACGAAGAAAAGAAAGCCAATCCTACCCAGGGGGGCCATCCGAAGAGGAAATGGCAGACCTTGCCCATGGCAATGCCCACCCATCCTAAAATGAACATGTTCATGAAAACCTGCCATCCTGCAAACCACCCCCTGAGAAGTTCGGCCCCGAGGCCTGAAAACCTGAGGCTCTGCCACTCGGCCTGGGTGTAAGCTAAGGAGCGGCGGAATATCCTGGTGGAAGAGAAGGCGCTTATGGCACACCAGGCCGAAAAGAAGGCATACCAGAGACCTGCCAATCCGTATTTATATACAACGCCCCCTATCCAGATAGGTGTGTCCGTGGCAGTGTGGGTAGCATAGACCGAAGAGGCAGGAAGCCACCAGGGAAGCCCCCTCCCTGCCAGGAAGAAATCGGCCTGGGATCTTTTGCCCAATCTGTAGAAGAAAACCCCACTGAGGGTCATAAGGAGAACGAAGAGAACAAGCCAGAACCAATCCAGAAAGGCGAACTGAACCATGGGCCTCTCCTCAGAACTTTATTTTGAGGGTTTTTATTTCAAATTTTTTAAACTTGAGAGGAACCTCCCTTCCTTTGAAGCCCAGGGGAACGGGATTCTCCTCCATTAAATTTGTCTCCCAGACTCCCCTGGGGATTTTGTAAAGCGTAAGGACCACCTCCTCAGGTTTTCCCTTGGACTCGTAAAGGCGAAGCACTAAAGCCCCGTCATCCTCTGCCTTTTTCACCGTATCCAGAATTATGCCTGAAGAAGAGAGGGAAAAGAAGGAGACCCTACGGGGAAGCTTTCCGGGATGTTTTCCCACGAGAAAGGCCAGGAGGGGCTGATTCAGCTCGTATCCCCTTTCCACCGTGTGGGACTGAGCCCAGGTGCCGGGGTGTGCGTAGAGGGAATAGGTAAAGCTGTGCTTACCACGGTCTGCGGTGGGGTCAGGCCAGAGTGGAGACCTCAAAAGGGAAAGTTTCATCACATTTCCGTGTATGTCGTATCCGTACTTGGAATCGTTCAGAAGTGAAATCCCGGCTTTGCCGTCTGAAAGGTCAGCCCACCGGTGGGCTGGAACCTCAAACCTGGCCTTCTCCCATGGGGTTTGCATTTTCGTGGTCCTTTCTATAGCCGCAAAGGGGATTTCGTAGGCGGCCCTCTCGCTCCTTACCGAAACCGGAAAAGCCACCTTCAAAAACATGTGATTTTCCCACCAATCTGCTTTCATTTTTATATCTACCCTGTCAAGCCCGGCATAAAGGGTTATGTCCTGAACGAAGAAGGAAGAGGGAAAGTCCTCGGTGGGAGAATAACGACTCTTGGAAAGACCGAGAAAGCTCTTTTTAACCCTTATAACGGCCCTCACTGGAGATAAGTGTATCAACTTTACGCTATCGGCCCGGTTTATCTCCCACATTCTTCCGGTGTATCCTATGTTCCAGGCATCCCACCTTTCCGGTATGTCCTCCCAGACCTGAAGGAGGTTTCCCTCCCTTCCGGAGGGAATGAATTCCTTTCCCAGCCTCTTGTAATAGAGGCTGGAAATATTCCCGGTCCGGGGATTGACTTTCACCCGATAATAGGCGTTCTCCAGAACATAATCCCTGGCTCGAAGGTTCGTAGCCAGATGGTTCTTCCCCTCCTCCAAGGAATAAACCACATATCCCAGGGCCGGTACCTCCGCTATGAAGCCCAGGTAAAGCTCACCCTCCTCCTGGAAAACCTCGCACGGATGAACCTTTCCCCGGGGATCCCTCAGCACCAGGAATTTTCCTTGAAGCTCCCTGGGAAGCTTCGCCTTTACATAGTCCTTCCTCTCCCATGAAAGGGGGTTAAACACCACCAGAGGCAAGCCCTTTACCTCAGTATTCACCCGGGAGAAAAGGTATCGGGCCGAGGAACTCTTTATCCTTCCTAAAATTTTAAAGGCCCTGCGGTAAAACTCCATGGCGTCCCGGTATATGGATGTTATGCCGGAGCCGGGAAGTATGTCGTGGAACTGATTGGTCATAACCAGCTTCCAGGCCCTGAGGAAATCGGCGGAGGGATAGTCCTTCCCGAAAAGATAGGCCAAGGAAGCCAGCTTCTCCGTTGTGGAAAGCATGGCCTCGCTTCGGCGGTTGTTTTTCTTTATCTCGGAATGGGTGGTGTAGGTTCCCCGGTGGTACTCTAAGTAAAGCTCATCTCGCCAGACAGGAATGGAATTTCCCAGGTCCCTCTCAATGTTCTTCAGAAAATCCACGGAGGTGGAATGTATGAATTGCGGACTTATCTTAAGCTCAGCGTAGTGCCTTACCCTGTTGAGTATTTCCCGATTGGGTCCTCCTCCGTGGTCTCCCATCCCATAGAGGATAAGGGCCTTTTTGTACCCGGTGGTGGCCTCGTAGGTGGAAAGGGCCTTGACGGTTTCAATAAGCCTCAGGCGGGAAGTATAGCCCACAGGGGGGAAATAGGAGAGTATCCTGGTACCGTCCACCCCTTCCCACCAGAAAACATAATAGGGAAATACGGTGGTATCGTTCCACCAGATCTTCTGTGTGACGAAGTAATCTATGCCGCTTTTTCTGTAGATCTGGGGCATATTCCAGTTGTAGCCGAAGGAATCTATGTTCCAGCCGACCTTCACATCCACCCCGAATTTATCCCTGAAATACCTCTTTCCGTAGAGTATCTGACGGACCCAGCTTTCTCCGGATATAAGGTTGCAGTCGGGCTCCAGCCACATACCCCCCACTATCTCCCACTTACCCTCCTTAACCTTCTCCCGTATGGCTTCAAAGACCTCCGGGAAGTATTCTTCCATCCACTGGTACATGATGGCGGAGCTCTGGGCATAGCGGAGCTCCGGGTACTCAGCCATGTTCTTTATAACCGTATAAAAGGTGTTTCGGGCCACACGCATGGTCTCGTAAATCCTCCAGAGCCAAGCCACATCAATGTGGGCATTTCCCACTATGAAGAGCTGGAAGGTCCTGGCGTAGCGGGATAGCTCCTCGGAGATCCTGTAGGAACGCTCTATGGAGGAGAGCAGGGCTGAGCTGTCCCCCCTCCTCATAGCCCCCAGGTTAAAACTCATGACTGCCTTAACCCACTGGCGGTTCAGCCTTCTGATTTTCTTCCTATCAACCCTCCTCAGGTCCTTTATCTTATAGGGCTTCCCCGTAAAGGTATAACGTAGGAGAACGGGATTCAGCAGAAGGTAGGCCACCTTCATAGAATCTATCCAGTCCCTCACAATCCGAAGCTCCTCCTGAGCCTCCGGATAGAAAACCTCCGCCTTTCTCAGGGAAAAATATATGCCCTCCTCTGGAGGAAGCTCCTTTCTGGGAGGCCAGTAATTTCCCCTGGGGGGAAGGAAGCCCTCGTTGAAAACCTCCAGCACCAGTTGATGGGAGGAGCCATCGGACTTTCCAAGAGGAACCGAAATCGCTCTTGAAAGAGGGGTTCCATCGCCAGCATTCACTGTAAAGGATTTTAATTTCTTCCCGTCAAGGAACACCGAAATCCTCACCAGGCCCCGGACCCTGAGTTCAAGGTTAAGCTGAGCTTCAGAGCCCTCTACCCTGACCCCGGCCAGGACCTTTTTGAAACGGAACCCCGTCCTGAGGTAAAACTTCTGCATCCCGAGATAGGAGCCCGGCTCGTAGCCTTTCCACTGCTTTCCTTCGCGGGAATAGCTCCAGGACTCCAGGGAGGTGTTTATCTCCTTTTCAATTTCCGAAAGGTAGTTCCTGGCCCCCTTCAGGTCATCCATGGAAAAAACCCAGTTTCCGAGGATTAAAAGGGATAAAATGGCAAAAACCCTTTTCATTTTACCCTCCTGAGAAAATAATTAAAGCAAAGCCAGGGGGCAAAGTCCAATGCAAACTTTAACCCCGGAGCTGGAAAGCCTCACTTTTTCTGCCTGTATAAGGCAAAATCTCTATCTCAAGTAAAAGGTCAGATTTGAGTAGGATAAAAAACCGAAACCCCGGAGAAAATCTATTTATCACTGCCAGCGAAAAGTTCAGGAATTTTCACGAAAGGTATTTTGTGCTTCAAAAGCAGGGAATTCAGCTGACGGAGGTCCTCACCGAGGAGCCCGGTCAGGGCTTCTTTCCTCTTTTCCAGGGCAGTGGAGAGCTGATGGATTTGCTCTATCTGTGTCCGGGTGGGAACGCCGGGATACCCGGAGATGCTGCCGTAAAGGGAGAAAATCTTCATCGGAAGGCTTCCTCCCCTTAAGAGGTCCTTGAGAGAAAATCTGTAGAACATGACCTCCCCATAGGAGAATTCCTTTTTCAGGGGCTGGAATTTCTTCTTTATCTCCGCCAGTTTGTCCTTGATCTCCCTGGGAAGGTTCTTTCTTCCTTTAAGAACTTTATCCAGGGCCTCCAGCTGCGAGGAAACTTCCTTAACCGTGGCTCCGATAATGAAAACCTGATTGAGCAGCTCTCCGGCCTGACGGCTGTATTTAAGCTTTATCTTCCTTTCTTCCAGAGGATAGTCCTGGGTGGGGTCAGGATAAACCCTGAGCTTTTGGGTGAATTTCTTGCCGTCCACGGAAAGCTCCACCGTATAGGTGCCGGGAAGAACAAAGGGTCCTCTGGGCCCTCTCATACCCACTTCCTTCAGGAGATTCTTAATTTCTTCGGGAAGGTTCTCCGCCGGGGTGGGATAGCGAAGGTCCCATACCACTCTGTTCAAACCCTTGCCTATCTTTTTAAGCTTCAGGGTTCTGATTTCCTTTCCTTCCTGATCGTAGATGTTCACTGCGACCTTTTTGGGTTTGCTGGCGAGGTAAAAGTAAATTATTGCGCCGAAGGGTGGATTTTGCCCGGCAAATTCCGCTCTCCCGTAGAATTCGCCGGACACCCTGGGATAGAACATCTCCGAATCCCTTATGGGGAAGAGGTAGGCGGGCTGGGACAGGGCTTGAGAAAGCTTCTCTATAGGTGTTATATCGTCCATTATCCAGACGCCCCGGCCGTGGGTCCCAATTATTAGGTCGTGCTCCCTGGGATGTATTGCTATATCCCTCACAGCCACCGTCGGCAAGTTGTTGTTGAACCTTATCCAGCTTTTTCCTTTATTCAGACTGATGAATATGCCGAACTCGGTCCCCACATACAAAATGTTCTCATTAAAGGGATCCTCCCTTATAACATGAACATAACCGTAGGAGGGTAGATTGGAGGATATGGATTTCCAGTGTTTTCCGTAATCGTTTGTCACATAAACATAGGGAGCAAAATCATCGCTTCTGTGCCGATCAAAGGTCACATAGACGGTACCTTTTCTAAAATGCGAGGGTTCAATGGATGAAACCCAGCTGTTGGGAGGAAGTCCCTTTATGTTCTTTATCAAGTTAGTCCAGGTTTTACCCCCGTCCCGGCTAAGCTGAAGGTTGCCATCGTCGGTGCCCACCCATAGAACGCCGGGTTCAAGGTAAGATTCTGCTATGGCGTAAATGGTACAATGAACCTCTGCTCCGGTGTTATCGGGGGTTATGGGACCACCAGAATCAATTATCTTCTTGGGGTCGTTGGTGGTAAGGTCCGGGCTTATTCTCTCCCAGGTCCTTCCCCCGTCCCTGGAGCGGAAAAGGTAATTGGCTCCCAGGTAAACTATTTTGGGGTCGTGGGGGGATATAAGTATGGGAGTGTTCCAGTTGAAACGGTAGGGTTCCTTCTCCCAGGGAGCTTCCGGCCTTATGCCCTGAGAAACCCCTCTTTTTAGCTCCACCCTGATTATCTCCCCGGTCTGAGATTCAGCATAAACTATATCCGGGTTGTCGGAAGGGCTCAGGGTATAGAAACCATCCCCACCCCCTATGGGCCTCCAGTGGTGATTCATTATCCCACCCCATTCTTTGGAGTTGCTGGGACCCAACCAGCTTCCATTGTCCTGAAGACCGCAAAAAACATTGTAGGGTCTTTTGGTATCAAAACCCACATGGTAAACCTCTGCGGCGGGGATGCTCTTTACATCGTACCAGGTCTTGCCGCCGTCCCAGCTTATGTCTATTCCCCCATCGTTGCCGTCTATAATGTGGTTCGGGTCCCAGGGGTCAATCCATATGGCGTGGTGGTCGGGATGAATCCCCCTGGAGATGCGTTTAAAAGTTTTTCCACCGTCTTCGGATTTATAAAGGCTGAAGGAAGCCGAGTAAAGGACGAGGTCATTTCGGGGATCCACTGCAATTCGGCTGAAATAAAAGGGCCTTGAATTAACCCTGTTTAAAACCTTAACATCCCCCATCTTCCTCCAGGTTTCCCCCTTGTCCTCGGAGCGGAAGATCCCTCCATTTTTATTTTCCACTATGGCGTAAACCACATTGGGCTTGGAACGGGAAACTGCCAGAGCTATTCTCCCGGTGGGACCCTGGGGAAGTCTCCTGGTGAGTTTTTTCCAGGTTCTACCTCCATTGGTGGTTTTGTATATTCCGCTGAGAGGACCGCCGCTGTAAAAATAATAGGGCTTCCTGCCGTGCTGGTAGGCCGCAGCATAAAGTATAAGGTTGTTGGAGGGGTCCATTACAAGGTCAGCAATCCCAACATCGTCTCCGATGAAGAGAACCTTATGCCAGGTTCTTCCACCGTCGGTGGTCTTGTAAACCCCCCGGGCTTTGTTTTTTCCCCAGAGATGACCCATGGCTGCCACATAAACCACATCGGGATTCTTGGGGTCTATAACTATTCTGGAGATATGCTCCGTGTCGTCCAGGCCCATGTGCCTCCAGGTCTTGCCCCCATCCTCGGATTTGTAAACCCCATTGCCAACGGAAACGCTGTTCCTGCATGTGGCCTCCCCAGTTCCCACCCAGACTATATCTGGATTGGATTGGGAAACGGCTACTGCCCCCACCGATATCACCTTCTGATTATCAAAAATCGGTTTCCAGGTAATGCCCGCGTTGGTGCTTTTCCAGAGCCCGCTGGGCCCCATGGCTGCGTAAATTATGGATGGATTGGATTCAACCACGGCGAAGTCCACCGTCCTTCCTCCCATAATGGCTGGGCCTATGTTTCTCCACTTCATGGAGGAGAGGAGATTTTTTACATCGGGGCCTTTCCTGGAGGGAGAAGGAAAAACCATTAATGCCATTGTTAAAAATAAGGCAAAATAACGGAGACCATTACGCATGGCTCCTCCTTATTAAGGTCTTATTAAAATTTTTACGAATCCTCCAGATAAAAGTTCAGAAAATTTCTCTATGAAAAGAAACCTGTTAAATGAGATTAAAGGATGGAAAAGACCTAAAACTCATAGTATGGATGCCAGAAGGGAATTCATGATGAAAAAGTAGCGACGACGGAGTAGGAGGTGGCACCCCCTTACCACGAAAAATTCCGGGTACTCCCGGGCCCTGGACATTATTCTCTCCACAGCCTCCGGCTCCTCTCCGCAGAGGTCAACCCCTTCCACCAGGCGAAGACCCATCATGGCCTTTTCCTTTGCTCTCTCCTGCGGGCTAAGTCGGTGGTAGGTTCTTTCCGGGGGTTCCCCCCTGCGGATTCTTCCTAAGTAAGAGCTCAGGGATTTTTTGTTCTCCCACCTGAGGGAACCGAGGAGACTGGCAGCGCCTGGCCCCAGACCTATATAATCCGTATACTTCCAGTATTTTAAATTGTGATAGCTTTCGTATCCCTCCACAGCGAAATTGGAGACTTCGTATTGAGCCAGCCCCGCTTCCTCCAGGAATTCCACCGCCGCATAATACATCCTGCTGAGCTCTTCATCGGAGGGGATAGGAAGAGGTGGCCGGTAATAGGAGGGGACCTCCAGAAGGTAAAGGCTGAGGTGGCGGGGCCCCAGGGAAAGGGCGGTTTTAAGATCGCTGCTGAGCTCCTCCCACCCCTGGCCAGGGAGACCGAACAGCAGGTCAAGGTTTATGTTGGAAAAACCCGCTGTCCTGGCCTCCTCCACCCTTTGAAAAACATCCCGGGGGTGATGCTTCCTCCCCAATCGCCGGAGCATGACTTCGCTGAAGGAGACAGCAGCCAGGCTTACCCGGTTAAACCCCAGCTCCCTCAAAAATTTAAAATCAACGGAATCCTCAGGGTTCACTTCCAGGGAAGCTTCCTTTACAGGGGGGCCCAGGAATTCACGGGCTATTCTTACAAAGGAGTCCGGGCTCAGAAGTGAGGGAGTACCCCCTCCAAGGTAAAGGCTGTCGTAAGCGAAGGCAAATTCCTCCGCCTCATGGAGCAAAGCGGATATGTACTCCCTTTCAAGCTCCTCTTTGTAAGGAACGGTAAAAAAGTGGCAATAGGGGCACTTGCTTCTGCAGAAGGGAATGTGGATGTAAAGGCCCTTCAGAGGCTCCCCTCCCCTATCATTTCTATGGTTTTGTTCACCTCCGCCTCTAAGGCCGGTGGAAGGCCCAGAATTTTCGGGTCAAGGAATCCCTTTATAATTAAAGATTTGGCCTCCTCCGGCGAAAAACCCCTGCTCATGAGATATTCTATTTCCTCCTCGGCTATTTTCCCCACCGCCGCTTCGTGGCTCATTTCCACCTCCGGATGGTTGGCCTCCAGCTCAGGAATGGCAACGATGGAACCCTGACTGTTGAGAAGAAGTCCATCACAGCTCATATGGGCTTTTATTCCCGGGGCATTACCGATGAGATGCCCCTTGGAATAAACCTTTCCCCCCCCGCTTATAGCCCTGGAGATTATCTCCCCCCGGGCTCCCTCCCCGTTGAGGTATATCCTGGCTCCCAGGTCGTAAAGGGAATTGGGGGGAGCGAAGACAAGGCTGGCGAACTGGGCCGCCCCGTTCCTTTCCACTATGGCCTCCGGGTAGCTCTGGGTTAACCTGGATTCCTTTATGGTTATGTAATTGGAAACGAATTTTCCCCCCTCCTGGACATAAACCCCTGTTCTGGGCCTCACCTCCACCTGGGAAGCCCAATCGTGAATCATGGTATACGAAAGAAAGGCCCCTTTTCCAACGAATATCTCCGTTATTCCTATATGGAGTCCGGCGTTTATATAGCTGGCGGTGGCACACCCGTTTATTATGTAAAGCTCTGCCCCGTCCTCCAGGATTATCAGGTTGTGGGTGGTCTGGGTCATCCGGGAGGTGGCTATAAGAAAACAGGCCTGGAGGGGCTTTTCCACCTTAACCCCCTTAGCCACATGGATAAAATAACCCCTGGGAGGGCCGGAAGCGGCTTTGCGGGTCCATTTGTCCTTGTCCTCAGGGACCAGGGTCCAGAGTTTCTCCTTCACCCCTTTTATTTCCTTTACAGCCTTTCCCATGGAGTAGAAGGTAAGCCCCTCGGTGTAATTGGAGGCTATTTCCTCATTGTCCAGGAGCACGAAGGAGCCGGAACGCTGTTTTTCGTCCAGGACGAAGCCCACCCTCTCCAGGACTTCCCTTTCCTTCAGGATAATGTCTTTTTCCAGCATTTTACACACTCCTTATAGCCCTTAAGTTTTATTTCGTTGAACATCTCCTCGGGGTTTCCTGAACAAACTATCTTCCCATCCATTAAAAGATGGCCCCGGTCCGCCTTAACCTTCTCCAGAATAAAGCCCGTATGGGTTATGATTATTCCGCTCCTCTTCCTTTCCAGAATGGGACGGTCCTTTTGAAGGAGCCTTTTTATGGCTTCAGCGATGAGGTCTATGTTCACAACATCCACCCCGGATTCCGGCTCATCTATCAAAGCCAAGTCCGGCCCCTGAAGAAGGAGTTGAAAAATTTCGGACCTCTTCATCTCCCCCCCGGAAAAGCCCAGGTTAACATCCCTGTACAAAAGGCCGTTGAGGGAAAGAAGCTTAGCATATTCCTGGATTTTCCTGTCCTCTCTTCCCATGAGCTTTCCAATTTGATAAAGTTTTATACCCCTCAGGGACGGTGGCCTTTGAAAGGAGATCCCCAGACCAAGGCGGGCCCTTTCGTGGGGAGGAAGGTAGGTTATATCCCTTTCCTTAAAGATTATCCTTCCCTCCACCACCCTGTATTTGGAGAAACCCATTATGGCGAAGAAGAGGCTGGACTTTCCAGCCCCATTAGGTCCGAAAAGCACATGGGTCTCCCCGCTCTTTATCCTTAAGTTTATTCCCTTAAGGACCTTTTCTCCTTCAACCTCCACCCAGAGGTTCTCAACTATAAGCATTTTTCGCCTCCTTTAAGGCCAGTTCTACGGCCTGCTGCGGCCCGGATGTGGAAATAACCCCCGGAATCTCCCAGGTTCCTATGCCGAAGACCTTTCGTCCGTAAATTAACCCATAGGAGATCTCGGTGAGGGTGCCATAGCTTCCGTCTACCGCTATGAGCACATGGGAATTGAGGACCACCAGGGCGTTCCTCAGATAACCTATGGCGGTGGCTATGGGTATGTCCACATAGGGATTGGCCGCCTGAAAATCCTGGCCGGGCAATATTCCTATAACCGTCCCGCCTTCTTCCTTGGCTCCCCTGGAGGCCGCCTCCATCACCCCACCCAGTCCACCGCACACAAGAACGGCCCCAGCCCTGGCGATGAGCCTTCCCACCTGAAAGGCCTGTTCCAGGGCCTCGGAAGGAGGGGAGGAGCCTCCGATAACCCCTATTCTAATTTTATCCCTCATAGGTAACCAACCCCCTTCAAAAAGTGTTTTCTCCAGTATTTTACCAGCCTTTCCTTTACCACCCCCCTTTGCGGGGAGGCGTGGACCATGTATCCTCTTCCCACGAAGATCCCCACATGGAGGCCCCGGCGAAACCGGAAGAACAGCAGGTCCCCCGGCCTTATGCTGGATAGACGGAGCTTCCTTCCCCGGCGGAACTGCTCCTTCGCAGTTCTGGGAACCTCTATTCCGCTTTTCCTATAAACATAGTAAACCAGTCCGGAACAGTCAAAGCCCTCCTCAGGAGAAGCCCCTCCGTATTTGTAGGGGCTTCCCACCAGGGACAGGGCCCGCTCCACTATCTGGTTTCTTGGGAGCTCCCTCACCCAGCATCCGGCGAGTATAAAGAGTACAGAAACAATTCCTATCTTTTTCATAGGAAAATATTATAACAAAAATTTCAATTCCCCTCAAAAGGACCCTACTCGTATAGAAGAAAAGGGAGCCTTTCCTGGGGAAAGGGCTCCGGGGAAAGGAGGTCTTCCAGTTCCCCCTCCTCTCCCTCCAATATCCACTCCCTGTAAAGGGGACTGCCGGTGATTATGTCCACGGGAAGCTTTTCCCATTCGTATTCGTAGGGAGGAGGCAGAAATTTTGCCTCAGACCACAGGGAAAATACCTTCTTCAAGAGCAAAAGTCCCAGGCGGAAGGGTCTTATACCTGGCTCAGGAAGAATCTCCAATCCGAAGCAGAGTTGGCCCTGATATTTATCAAAGGTGGGTTTGAAGCCCACGGGGAAAAACCTGGCCCCCTCAATGGATTGAACCTCCCTCCAGAGACGGTAGGGGTCTATGAAGGGGGCTCCCATGTACTGGAAGGGTCTGGTGGTTCCCCTTCCCTCTGAAATGTTCGTCCCCTCCAGCAGAACCGTTCCGCCGTAAACCAGGGCCGAGGCGTAGGTGGGAAGGTTGGGGGAAGGGTTCCTCCAGGGAAGACCCAGCTGAGGAAATTTTAATTTCCTTTTCCATTCCGCTTTAAATACCTCAACCTCAAGGTTGAGCCCAAACTTTTGAAGAAACATGAGGGCAAGTTCCCCCACCGTCATCCCGTGAATCATGGGGATGGACATCATGCCCACCATGGAAGTGTATTCCGGCTCTAAGGGCCGCCCCTCCATAAGCTCCCCACCTAAGGGATTGGGCCTGTCCAGGACAAAAACAACCTTTCCCTTCCCGTCCAGGGCCTTCATCAGTTGAAGCAAAGACCAGATGTAGGTATAAACCCTCACTCCCACATCCTGAATGTCCACCAGCACAACATCAAAATCGTCCAGAAAGGGAGGAAGCTGGGGGGCGGCGGAGTAGAAGGGATGAATGGGCACCTTAAGGAGGGGATGGACCGAGGGTTCGGTTTCCCTCATGTTCGCCTGGGCCTCGTGGTAAAATCCGTGCTGCGGGGATATTATCCCCACAAGGTTTACTCTTTCGCCCAGGGCCAGCTCCGAGGGAATCAGCTCCGAGGTGAAGGATACCTGATTGGAAAAAAGGGCAAAGGAGAGCCCCAGGAATCTGTGGCTCTGGCTCAGGAAAGCGTCAATCCCCAGCATGAACCACCCCCAGGAGGGTTATATCGTCGTCCCTTTCCCTTCCGCACCTGCGGTTCATTTCGTTCAAAAGCACCCTCATGGCCTTAGCCGGCTCCTCCCAGTTCCCTAAGAGAATTTCCCTCAGCCTTTCTATACCGAATTCTTCCCTGCCGCAGCTCTCCTCCACGGCCCCATCGGTGTATAAATAAAGGGCTGAGCCCGGTGGAAGCTCCACCTCCCGGAGGGTGTATTCGTAGTCAGGTTTTATACCCAGCACCAGGTCGCTTCCCTCCACCAGCTCGGCCCTTCCCCGGCCAATAAGCACAGGATAATTGTGGCCGAAGTTCACATACCTTACCCTACCTTCCCTCAAAATCTCCCCAACTATTCCCGTTACAAATTGATTGGCCTCGGTTTGAGAATAGATGAGGTGGTTCAGCCTGGAGGCAAGCTCCAGGAGGGGTTCCTTCCTGAATATAACCATGGCGGAATGAAGGAAAGAGGTAAGAAGGGCGGCGGGAATTCCCTTGCCGGAAACATCGGCCAGGACGAAAAGAACCTCATCCCTTCCCCTCCTGAAGAAATTAAAGTAATCCCCTCCCACCACCCTGGCCGGTATGGTCCTTCCGTAAAGCCTGAACCCTTTAAACCTCGGCATTTTCTTGGGAAGAAAATGACTCTGAATCCTCCTGGCCACCTCCAATTCCTTCAGGGTCAGCTTGTGCTCCAGAAGGCTTCTGTAAAGCCTGGCCCTTTCTATTACAACCCCTGCTATGGAAGCGAAGGCCTCCAGAAGCCTTTCCTCCCTTTCGGTGTAGGTACCAACCCTCGTGTCCTCCACATTTATGGCACCTATTATCCTCTTTCCCACCCTGATGGGAACCACCAGCTCCGAACGGGTTTCCTTTTTAATCTCAAAGTATCTGGGTTCCTTCCTCACATCCTTTATGTTAAGGGGCTTTCCGTGGTCAATTACCCAGCCCACCAATCCCTTCCCCAGCTTCAGGTGAAGGAGCTCCCTTTCCTTCCTTTCGTATCCTATGGAAAGGATGGAATATATGGTTCCCTCCCTTCTGTTGACCAGAAATATGGAGAAGAACTTGCCTGAAATCAGCGCTTTTATGGTTCTTAAAAGAACCTTCAGGGTTTCCTTCCACCCCACGGAGGAGGAAAGCTTTACCACCACATCGGTTATTTTGGCTAATGCCACGGAATTTCTCTGGTGTTCCTCGCAGGCGGAATAAGCCTGCAATACAGACCTCACCCTCTTCAAAACCTCCTCCTCCACCCTTCCCCGATAAATAAAAATATACTCCCCAACCCTCAGCTTCCTTCCCCTCCTCAGCTCCCCCAGAACGAATTGGTCCTCCCTTTTAAGTCCCCAGGGACCGGGGAAAAGGGAGTTTATTATTGAGGAAAATTCATCCTTCACTCTTGCTCTCCGGCTGATAAATTCGGTAGGTGGGATAGGCCAGATCTATGTCCGGTTCCCTTTCAAAGGCCTCCAGAACCATTTCCCATATCTGCTCCTCGGTCCCCCGGCGATTTCTGGGTTTGCAAAGATATCTTATGGTCAGAAGGACGCCGCTTTCCTGAACCGAGGTGTAAACCTTGGGGCTAAGGTGTCTGTAGAAGATCATAAACTTGGCCATTTTCCGCCTCAGGGCCTCCCTGGCCTCTTCGGTAAAGTGCAGGGAAACCTGTTGGGCTATGTCCTCCAGGATCCTCTTTGCCTTCCTCCAGTTGCTCTCAAAGGTTATGAGAACCGGAATCTCGTTCCAGATGAACCCGAAACCGTTGTTGTAATTGGTTATGTGGTAGATGAAAACATACCTGTTGGGCACATGCACTATCCTTCCGGTGGACTGGTCCGCCTCCACCCAATTACCCACCTCCAGCAGAGAAAACTGAAAACTACGAAGGTCCACCACATCTCCTTTAACCCCCTGGACCTCTATCCTGTCCCCCAGGGAGAAGGGTCTCCTTATCATTATGAACAACCAGCCCATGAGGTCCACTATCATGTCCTTCATGGCCACAGCCAGGCCCGCGGAGGCAAGCCCCACCACGGTGACGAACTGGGCCGTGGAGGTGGACCAGATGAGAAATATAAGGACCACGGCGGTGAAGGTAAGGAGATAGGCCGAAAATTTCCTGGCCCTGTACTTTGAAATGGGCTCAGCCTCGCTTCTGGCCACTAAGAAAATGACCAGTCGGTGTATTAAGACGAAAAGGAGAACCAGGGCTGCGGAAAGAAGGGCTTTGTGAAAAAAATGAGAGGACGAAATCAAGCCCTCAGGAAGGATTTTTTTCAGAACTTCCACAGGGAAATTTTAACCCAATGTCCTTTCAAAGTCATCCGGAAAGTATCTCCTGAAGCCTGGAAAGGAGAAGCTCGTAAATTTTCCTCTCTTCCCTTATGGCGGAGAGGTGCCTTTCCACCGTGGCGAAGTCCCCCCGGCTCCATGGACCGGTGACCGCCGCAGAAAGCCCCTTTTCCCCCACGGCCTTCAGAACAAGGGAGGCCAGGCGGAGATAGGCTTCCGGTGGTATCCCCAGCTCCTGGGCTATCTTCAAAGGATAGGAAATATAGCCGGCTAAAAGCCCGGCGGAAAGGACTGCTCCAGCGTGATAAAGAACCCTGAAGGAAGGCAGGGGAAAGGGGGAAAAACCCCATCTTCTGGCAATCTCCTTTACAAACTCCCCTCCCTCCACCCCTGCGTAGGAACCCTCAAGGTTCTTCAGGGAAAACTCCAAGTCAAAAAAGGGGAAAAGGGGATGCAGAACCCCCACCTCCGCTCCCCTGGTCCGGAGGGGTTCCAGCACATCCATGGGCAGGGAACCGCTCAGGTGGAGAAAGGTTTTCCCTTCAAGAACTGGGTTCTCTTCCGCTATCCTCCCCGCTTCCCTTTCCACCTCGGAATCAGGGGTGGATATCAACACAAGCTCTGCCCTGGCAATTTCCTTCCGGGAAAGGGCCCTACCGCCTCCAATGATTTCAAGGGCTCTTCGGGTGCTTTCTTCCCTGGAGCAGTACCCCCCCAGGAACTCCTCGCCCCTTCTGGAAAGGTAAAGGGCCATGGACTTCCCTACCCTGCCCAATCCAACGATGGCTACCCTCACTTCAGGACTTCTCGCCGAATATCTTAAGCCAGGCCTCTATCTCCTGGGGGGTGGGCTTCCATTCCGGCTTTTCTCTGTGCTGCCTCTGAAATTTCTCCAGAATCCTGGCGAAGTCCCTGACCCCTATCCGGCGGAGCTTCCTTTTACGGGCTTCCTCCACCAGCTCCCGGTCCGAGGACACCAGAACAACCCCGGGCCTCAAATTCCTCTTTATAACATCGTCGGCACTCTCTCCAAAGGACGGGAAAAGGATTGTAAAATTGCGGGGGGAAATCTCCCAACGGTGAGAAGAGGCATGGGGAGCTCCATCAAACACGAGGATTATTCTTTTGCCCGTTAAACGGTGAAAATTTAAAAGCCTCCTTATTATAAACTCCCTGCTCTGCAGCGTACCCTGCTCAAGAAAAGGATAGGCGCCTATGAGATTATTTCCGTCTATAAGGTAGGGCATTAAAGCTCCAGGCTCTCGCCCGGCTTCAGAATCACCACCCTGGCCCTGTCTCCTACCAGCCTCTTGAACTCCTCCGGGTCGGCCTGGATGGGAGGCCATGTATTGTAGTGGATGGGCACCGCCACCTTCGTCCTGGTGTATTCCACTGCCTTAGCGGCCTGAACCACATCCATGGTATAACGGCTACCTATGGGAAGGAAGCTGACATCGGGAGGATAGAGTTCCCCGATTATCTCCATGTCCCTGGTGAGACCGGTGTCTCCAGCATGATATATTCTCTTGCCGTCCAGGGTGATCACATAACCGCAGGGGTGGCCCCTGTAGCTGGAGTGAACCGCCAGGACCATGGTGAACTTGGCCCCCTTCACCTCAATGCTTCCGCCTATGTTCATCCCCTCGGCGGAAAGGCCCTCTTCCATGGCCTTGACCGCTATCTCATGCATGGCCACCACTACCGCATTGTCCCTTTTAGCCAGGGTAAAGGCATCGCTTATGTGGTCTTCGTGGTCGTGGGTCACCGCCACCACATCCACCTTCGGAATTTCCGAAACCTTTTTGGCCGCCGCGGGATTCTGCTCCAGGAAGGGGTCAACGATTATATTTACAGAGCCTTCAATCAAAACAGAAGCGTGACCAAGCCAGGTTAACTTCATCGCTCACCTCCTTTTTCAAAAACAATTTTAGCATCAGTGGCTTTGGGTGTAAAATAGGAGTATGAACTTTAAAGAAGCTGAGGATGCCTTTAAAAAAATCAAGGCAAAATTCAAGGACGGGGAAATCAGTTTTGAGGAGTTCAAGGCCCGGGTGAAGGAACTTATGGTAAGGGATAAGGAAGGGAATATCTGGATGATAGGGGTAAAAACAGGAAAGTGGTATGTAAAAACCCCGGAAGGCTGGAAACCAAAGGCCCCCCCCAAGGAGGAAACCCTCCCCTTACAGAACATTTTCCAGGAGGAAGAGGAGGAAGAGGCCCCTGCCTCCTCTTCGGAGCTTGAAGGGGTGGAGAGGGAATATGTTTTAAGGGGATTTTCTCCCCTGTCGGTAGCCCTTTTCTTCGGAGGTTTCGGGATACTCTTAGGGGTGGTCATAGGAGCCTTCGCTGAAGCTCTGGTGCCGCAGCTTCTGGCATCGGCGGGGCTTAATTTCCCGGGCATGGGAACCCTGTGGAAAGCATTTATATACTCTCTCATGACGGGGGTGGTTTCCTTCTTCGCCTTTTTCCTCCTCGGTTTCATCCTCACCCTGGTAATAAACCTGGTTTTAGAAGTTTTCGGAGGCATTAAACTTTATCTATCTTGACAGCGCTTCCCCTCATATTTTAAAATTTCTTCTGAGCGGGAGTAGCTCAGCGGTAGAGCATCTGCTTGCCATGCAGGGGGTCGCGGGTTCGAATCCCGTCTCCCGCTCTTTTTCGGCGGCGTAGCCAAGCGGTAAGGCAGCGGTCTGCAAAACCGTTATTCGCCGGTTCGAATCCGGCCGCCGCCTCACCCTTCATGAAGATAGCCATAACGGGAAAACCCCGCTCCGGTAAAACAACCCTCGTAAAACGGCTAATTCCCTTTATTGAAGGTCTGGGGCTAAGGCCCCGGGGATTTTACACCCAGGAAGTAAGGGAAAGGGGAAAAAGGGTTGGTTTTGACATAGTGATACTCCCTTCCGGGCAGACCCTTCCCCTGGCCAGGACAGGAAAAAAGCCTCCCAGGGTGGGAAAGTACTCCGTTTTCGTTGAAAACCTGGAAAGGGCTTTGAAAGAAGGGGCCGGGGACCTATTGATTCTGGATGAGGTGGGGAAGATGGAATTGCTCTCTGAGAAATTCAGGGAATTCCTCCGCAAGGCCCTGAACTCCTCCGGCCACTCTATTCTGACCTATGGCCTGGGAATAGAGGATAAGATAAGAAAGGAAATAGAGGGGAAATTCATGGTGTTTTACCTGGAACCATCCCTCAGGGAGGAGGTCTTTCTCAAAATAAGCCAGGAGTTAAAGCGTGAGTTTGGCCATAAGGAAGATTGAATTCTGGGAAAAGGAGGAGTTGAAAAGGGCGATGGCCATCCAGGAGGAGGCCTGGGGCTTTTCTTCCCTCCTGGATGTGGTACCCCTGCCCATTTTTATCCTGTCCGCCAAATACGGAGGGCTCGTCCTGGGAGCGTACAAGGGGAAGGAAATGGTGGGTTTTTCCCTGGCCTTTCCCCTGGTGGAAAAGGGCAAGCTCGTTCTCCACAGTCACATGACGGCGGTAAAGCCCGGGGAGCAGAATGCAGGCATAGGTTTCAGGTTAAAGCTGATGCAAAGGGAAGAGGCCTTGAAAATGGGCTACGGGAAGATAACCTGGACCTTTGACCCCCTCCAGTGCAGAAACGCTTATTTCAACTTCCACAAACTGGGGGTCCGGGTGGGGGAATATCTGAGCGATTTTTACGGGGAAATGAGCTCCAAAATGAGCGCCGGGGTTCCCACACACCGGCTCCTGGTTTACTGGGACCTTCGGGAAGATAAAAGGGAAAGCCCTCCCATGCCCCCTGCTGTAATTTTTCAAAAAGGCCCAGAGGATTTCTTTTTCCCCGAAGGAATGTGGGTGGGCCTCAAAATCCCCGAGGAAATAAATTCCCTGCCCAGGCATCAGGCCTTGGCCTGGTATTCTGCCGCAGACCGGGCCCTTCCCCTTCTCCTGGAAAAATACGAAATTGTGGATTTTGCGAGGGAAAATTGCATGTACATATTGAAAAGGAAATAAAGGGCCTTATTTTATCCCTTCCCTTAGTTCACCCCTTCAGAACCAGCTTCGGGGAGGAAAGGGAAAGGAAGTTTATATTAATAAGGGCAAGGAAGGGGGAAGAGGAAGGATGGGGGGAGGTGGTGGTGTCGGAGGCTCCTCTTTACAGTGAGGAAACCCTGGGCTCTGCCGTTTATGTTTTAAAAAATTATCTTTTCCCCCTGGCTTTAAAATGCCATCTTCAAACCCATTGTTTTGAAGCCGGGGCGGAAAGGTTCCGGGGAAATCCCATGGCAAAATCAGGGGTTTCCTTAGCCCTGTGGGACCTGGAGGCGAAAAAAAGGGGGCTTCCCCTCTTCAAAATTTACGGGGGGGGCAGGGAGGAGATACCATCCGGGGTAAGCGTGGGAATACAGAAGAACCTGGACGGGCTTTTAAAAAGAATAGAGGGCTTTCTCTCCCAGGGTTATCTCAGGGTTAAAGTAAAAATAGCCCCCGGCTGGGACTGCGAGGTGATAAAGGAGGTCCGCAGGAGCTTTCCCCAAATTCCCTTAGGGGCTGACGCCAACGCCGCCTATGGGAAAGAGGAGGTGGATAGGCTGCTTTGCATGGACGAGGCAGACCTGCTTTTCCTGGAGCAGCCCCTGTATCCAGACGACCTTTACTACCATTCCCTTCTAAGGAAAAGGATAAAAACCCCCCTGGCCCTGGACGAAAGCATAAAGAACCCAAGAAAAATGGAGGTGGGCTACCTGATGGGGGCCTATTCCATAGTGAACATAAAGGTGGGAAGGATGGGGGGGGTTGGACGGGTTCTGAAGGCAGTCAGGTTCGCCCAGGAAAGGGGAATTCCCCTCTTCTGCGGGGGCATGCTGGAGAGCGGTGTGGGAAGGGCTCATAACCTTCATCTGGCCACACTTTCCCCCTTCGTTCTTCCCGCGGACCTTTCAAAAACCGAAAGATATTACCGCAGGGACATAATCCCACCCTTTGAATTCTCAAGGCCGGGATACATACCGGTTCCTCAGGGACCCGGCATAGGGGTGGATTTAGACTACAGGTTCCTTGAAAAAATTCAGATAGAAGAGTTCACTTAACGGCCAAAACGAAGATAACATGGGAGGGAGTGGAGAACAGTCTGTCCAGAAAATCGGCGAACTTAAAGAAAGGATGGGCCATCTTCCTTAGAAAAAGTACTCTCTGGAGGGCTTCCATCTCCTCACCCACCACAGGGCTTATGCTCCCTGCCCTCAGCTCCTTTTTTCCTTTTAATTTGAAGTAAAGAAAATTCTGAAGGACCTCCAGAAGCTCCAAGAAAAACCCTGAATGCTCCTCCACTGTCTCCACTGAGAATCCAGCCTCCTGCAGAAGGGAAAGCACCTGCTCCCTGGTATAGCCTTCCCTTTTATGACCGTAGACCTCCTTTTTAAGGCCCAGGAGGTTTCTCAGCCTTATTATAAGGAGATTTCCTCCCCTGGGGACCGAAAGAAGAAGCCTTCCCGCTGGAGAAAGGACCCTGTGCGCTTCCCTGAGCAGGAGAAGATCATGTTCTACATGCTCCAGAAAATCCAGCATCAGGACCGTGGAAAAGGACCCGTCCCTGAAGGGCAATTTTTCCCTTCCCACCACGGCGGGCTTTCCGAGATAAACGGAATATTCCTTCACCACCCTGTAATCAAAATCCAGACCTACCCAGAATCCCCGGGCCAGCATCCTGGAGAGCCCTGCAGCAGAGCACCCCAGCTCTAAGGTCCTGTCCCCTATTTTATCCTTAACTAAGGCGTACTTCTTTAACTTCTTAAGGCTTTTTTCCGTTATCCTTCTTCTTACATCCATTAAAATAGCTGGCCCCCTGGCCGAACCAGAGGGCTTGAAAAGAAATTCTAAAGGGACTGGAGGGCCTTCAGTATCCCCTTCCAGTCAAATTTCTCCGCTATTTTGAGGGCCTCTTCAGGGGAGATTTTGGAGTATTCCACCACCAGAAGGCCCACGGTGCTTTCCCCGGACTTAAGGTTCACCATCACGCTCCCGGACTTATCCTCCTTGTTGTATTGAAGGCCCACGGGAAAACCTTTTATGGTTTTGAGCTTCCTCCATCCGCTTTCGTCTTCGTATTCTAAATTCACGGCAAAGGGACCCCACCACTTATTAAGGGCCACACCTGAACCCTTAACGATGGTAACCTTGAGGGTGGCCTCCCCCCTGGTATATTCCCTCTGGGCCTGGACCATCTTAACCATGGGGAGGGAAACCCTTGAGCCCTCTGGCTTGCCGGCCTGCCATCCGGGAAGGTCAACCAAATAGGGATAGAGGTCCCGGAAGCTCCCGGCGAAAATCAACCCTGCCATTGCTACGAGAAACGCTAATTTCCTCATTTTTAACCTCCTTTATTAGAGGATTTTTAACGATTTCCATTCCAATTATAAACCCAGATGCTATTTTTTCTCCGTCAGCACAGGTTCTATCATCCACTGCTTTCCCATCACCTTTATCACCGCATAAACCCTCACCATTCCCGAAGAAGGAGGGGAGATGGGGAAGAGGGCCACGGCGGTTCCGTCCTCTATGCTTCCCCAGTTTCGGCTCCTGGCGGTGTTCCCAGGGGCAAGGGGAAGCTTTCTGGCCCCCTCAGGCCCCTTGGCCGCCCATCCCCATGCATAGCCTTCTATGAGAACAAGTTTGCCGGCATAATTTCCCGGATTTCTTCCTATCTCCATCAGGGAAACCTTAGGGGGTTTTTCGTATAGCAACTTCTTTTTCAAATGGGCTGAGTTTCCAGCCCTGTCCGAAGCGACTATCTCCAGGAGGTTTTCCCCTTCCCTGAGTTCAAATTTCAGGGAAAGGGTCCACCTCTTTAACGGGTATTTCTTCCCGTTAAAGGTTATTTCAGGAAGGGGACCGGAGACGAAACACCTGTCCTTCACCCCAATTTTAAGGTCCACCGGGCTCTTAAAGGCCCTCCCCTTATACAGAGGAGATATCTTTACCCTGATGGCCGGAGGGGTAAGATCCGTAAGATAACCGGCCCAGAGCCCATCCTTGTGGGAAAAAAGGAAAAATTCTCCATCATAACAGGCCTGAACCCTGAAGCCCTCCCCTCCCTGTGGAAAAAGGTCGTACAACTTCCCCTCCCTGAAGTCGTAAAGGTAGAGGGATTTCTTTCCCTTTATTTCCGCTTCAAGAAAAACCCTGCGCCCGGAGGGAGTCAAGAAAAGGCCCCTGTTATTTCCGTTCTCCAGCCTGAAACTTCCCGCTTCCCTTCTGGAGCTCAGATCGTAAAGAACCCAGGTTTTGTGGTCAGGCCTTCTGTAAAGAAGCCAGTGGGATGAGAAAAGGGCGTTGTGGGGATCGGCGTCTTTCAGGGCGAAGGTTTCCCCATCGGTTTTCACGCGGATCGTGGCGGGAACCTCTGTGGCATCCTTATCGGCGAGAAGGGAGTAGACCATGTACTTCCCGTTAAGGCCGATAATTATGTCCAGATTCTTAAAGGGGGATTCTATTTTTCCGGTTTTCAGGTCAAGGATGTGAAGTCCCCCGAAACTCAGTCCGTATTCCGGAGAAAACCAGAGGTAAAGTTTGTTTCCTATCCAGTAGGAAGGTTTAAATCCGTGCCCGTGGTAAGCCGTCCAGAGAAAATCCTGCAGCACCCCTGCATTCTTAACCCTCTCTATGGGTGCCACCCCGGGATAAAGCCATTTCTCCAGCCTTTTTATTTTCCTCCATTTCTCAGAAGAGAGGTCTGCCAGAACCAGATGGTAAACCCCCTTATCCTTATTTGCAAAGCCCAGCACCGCTTTCCTCCCATCCTCCCCGGGGACGATGAGTTGAAGTTCGCATAAACCCTGACAGACCTTTCCCTTGATGGCGTCTATGTTCCCCATGGAAGCCTTCTTATGGAAGGAGGGATCGTAAAGGGTAAGTTGCCAGTCCTTAAAGACGAGAATACCGCCCCTGGTAAGGAAAAACCTGGCCTTTTTAAAGGGGGTTTCATAGATCATAAAGGGTCCCACATCCAGGGGTTTTACTTGAAAGGCGGGCTTTTCCCACCAGACCCCATCCCTGTATCTGGAAACGGCCACAAGCGGAAGGAAGGCTGTCAGCAAAGCCAAAATTCTTTTCATCTTTTCCCTCCCTATATAAAAATATCCCTTTCTTTCAAGCAAATTCTATGCCAGGTTCAGACTCCTCTTTCAGGGAGACCTTCCCCTATGTGTCCAATTTTCAGGCCATTCCATTCTCTAACGAATATACCCATTTCCACCGGCTTAAGCGGAGGCCTTACGGACATGGGCTCGGGCCTTCTTCCCAGGGCCCTTAGATATTCCGTGATTATAGGGAAGCAGGTCCTTCCCTGACAGTTTCCCATGGTTACCCTGGTGGCCTCCTTCAGCTCCCTGATGAGGGAGAACCCCTCCTCCACGGCCCTCCTTATTTCCCCCATCCTGACATCCTCGCACCGGCATATTATGGTCTCGTCGGGAATTTCCCTCCACAGGTGCAGGGGAACGGAAAAAACGGTGTTCAACCTCCGGGCAAAGGAAAGCTCCCTTTCCCTTGCCTTCAAAAGACCAGGGTCCCTTTTACCCAGGGCGGAAAGGGCAGCAAGCCTTCCTTCTATCATTGATTTTCTCGCCCCACCTATCCCGGTCACCTCTCCACTGGCGTAGATGCCCGGAGCACAGCTCAGGTCCTCGGCGGTTTTCACCACGAAACCGCCCAGCTCCGGACAATATTCCACCGGACAGCCGCAGAGCTGGGCCAATTCGGTGTTGGGTGAAAAACCGTACCCTATGGCCAGGAAATCCGCTGTGCTCTTTCTCCTTTTATTTCCTTTTTTCAGGGTTACTTCAACCTTCTCCCCCTTCGCTTCTGCCCTCACGGCCCTCCAGCCGAACTTTATCCGCCCCAGGAGAGAAAGAAGATATCTCGTCCCTTCCCGGAGCTTTTCCCACTCCAGAAGGTCAGGAAGGAAGGGAAGAAGCCTTCCCGGGGGGTTAAGCTCAAAAATTCCCAGGACCTTTCCCCCTGCCTCCCTGAACTCGTGGGCCGCAGCCAGCAGAAAGGGACCGGTGCCGGCAAAAATCCCCTCCTTCCCGGGAAGAACTCCGCTGGTCTTTATAAGGGCCTGTACTGCCCCCACGCTGAGAACTCCGGGAAGGGTCCATCCGGGAAAGGGAAGGTATCTTTCCCGGGCCCCGGTGGCTATGATTATCTTCCCGGGCCTTATTACCACCACCTCCCCTTCTCTGCTAACCGCCACTTCCTTCTCTCCCTCATCCCCGTAGCATCCGATTATTAAGGAGGAAGTCCAGAATTCCTCCCTGCCCGCCGCCCAATCTAAAAGTTCAAAGCCGCTTCTTCGGGTTCTGGTGTCTTCGGGGCGGTACCCTTCCCTATGCCTCAAATACTGCCCTCCCAGAAAGGGATATTCGTCCAGCACCAGGAACTCCGCCCCCTCATCCGCCAGGGTCCTGGCTGCGGAAAGGCCGGCGATCCCGGCCCCTGCCACCAAGAAATCAACCCTGACCCTCTTAGGCTCAATCCTCTTCAACTTCCACCTCCATCCCTTCCCTGACCGGGGTTATGCAGGAACGAACCCACTGACCGTTAACCTTCACCAGGCATTCAAAGCATGTTCCCATGCCGCAGAAAAGGGAGCGGGGAGCACCCGTGGGGCTTCTCCTCAGCACCTTAAAACCGGCCCTTAAAAGGGCCCCAGCCAGCATCTCCCCCCCTCTCGCCTCTATTTCCCTGCCGTTTACCCTGATTCTGACGGTTTTCACAGGATAAAATTAAGGAATCCAGGGAAGTTTGTCAAGGAAAATTCAGGGTTTTCTCTTTACCAGAAGGACCATGCCCCGGACCCCCTCCACCACTACCTCGTCTCCCTTTTTGAGGTCCTGGTCGCAGACGGCGTTCCACAACTCCCCGTGAACGAATACCTTGCCCTTTCCCCCCACGAAATCCGAGAAAACCTCACCCTCCTCCCCTATCATCCCCTCAACTCCGGTCATAGGCTTTTCCCTTATTGCCTTTGCTATCAGGTAGATAAGGAAGAGCACAATAACTGTTATTCCAACCACGGTGGCGGTTATCACCGAAAGGGAAGGCCTCATGGAGGGGTCAGGGGACTTAATCAACATTAAAGAACCCATAAACAAAGCCACACCACCTCCTATTCCCAGAAGGCCGAAACCCTGAACCTTGGCTTCGGCTATGAAAAGCCCTATGCCGAGAAGGATTAGCAAAAGCCCTGCGATGTTTATGGGGAGAATCTGGAAGGCGAAAAAGGCCAGAATGAGGGAAATTCCCCCTACGACCCCGGGGATCACAGCACCGGGATGGGAAAACTCAAAGTAAAGTCCCAGCAGCCCCAGCATTAAAAGGAAATAAGCCAGGGATGGATTGGCTATAACCGTCAGGAACCTCTCCCTGAAGTTCATTCCTATAACCTTCACCCTGGCTCCGGCGGTGGAAAGCCTAAACTTCCTGCCGTCTGGTTTGCTGACCTGCCTACCGTCCAGAATTTTGAGCAAATCTGAAAGACTGCCTGCCACAGCATCCGTCAGATGGAACTTCAGGGCTTCCTTTTCGTTGTAGGAACGGCTTTTCGTAACCGCCTCCTCCGCCGCCTTAAGGTCCCTGCCCCTCATCTGGGCTAAGGACCTCACAAGGGCCGAGGCATCCTGGGCCACCTTCTCGCTCATAACCTTGTCCATTTTTTGACCCATGGCCACAGGATGGGCAGCCCCCATGCTGGTTCCCGGAGCCATGGCGATAAAATCTGCCGCCAGGGCTATGAAAAATCCCGCGGAGGCGGCCCTGGCACCGGAAGGCGCCACATAAACCACCACCGGCACCGAGGAGTTCATTATCCTCCTCATTATCTTCCTCATGGAAGTATCCAGGCCTCCGGGGGTATTGAGCTGAAGTATGAGGGGGGAAGAATTGAGCTCCGCCACCGAAAGGGCCCTTATTATATATTCCTCCGTTATGGGATGAATCGGTGCATCAACCCGGGCCACATATACCTGAGAAGCCCAGACGAAAGAAACTAAGAGGATAAAAATTGCCCTCCTCACTTTATAATTATAGCAATCCCGGCCTTCAAAGGAAATTTACCTCCCCGTTGTTATCCCTTCGTAACCTCCGGTGGAAGGCCGAAGGGAAACGCCCTTACCATCTCCCCGGGGGTCTGCCACGGGATAGTACCTCCCCTTCCAGAGGTAAATTCCGTTCACATCCCCTATGGGTCTCCTCCACTTTATCCTATAGCCCATACCCTTCAGGGCCTCCGCCACCCCTGGGTCAAAACCCCTTCCCAGAAAAACCAGGTCCGGATACCACTGATGGTGAAGCCGGGGTAAAGCCACAGCCTGCCACGGGTCCATTTTCAAAAGATAGAGGTTTAACAAAACCTGGGCCACCGCACTGGGGATGGTGGTCCCACCGGGACTTCCCAGCACGGCCTCCACCCCATTTTTCCCCACCACAATGGTGGGGGTCATGGAGGAGAGCATCCTCTTTCCCTCCTCTATGTAATTGGCCTCGCTTCCCAGGGCCCCGAACTGGTTGGCGGCTCCAGGGGTGGAAAAATCGTCCATTTCGTTGTTGAGCAAAAAGCCTGCCCCCTCCACCACCAGCCCGCTTCCAAAAAGGCCGTTTATGGTGTATGTATTGGAGACCGCCATTTTCCCATCAAAGACGGAGAAATGGGTGGTCTGCTGCTTCTCATACTTCCAGGGGTCAAATTTGAACTCATCCGGGGGAAGGGGACAAAGCAAGGGGATCATCTTAATTCTTTCCATTAAATAGTCCCTGGAACGGAGGCCCTTCAGGGGAACCTTAGCGAAATCCGCATCCCCCATGAACTTAGCCCTGTCGTAAAAGGCCAGCTTCAGGGCCTCTATAAGGGTATGGTAGTAAATCGCATCGGGAGAGCGAAGGCCGGAGGCCTCCATCGCTCCGAGAGCTGTCCTCAGGATAAGTCCTCCGCTGGAGGGGAGGGAGGAAGAATAAACCCTTTTCCTCATGAAATTTATCTCCTCCGGCCTCCTCCAGCGTGGGGTGTATTTTTTCAGATCCCTCAGGGTTATCAACCCGCCACACTTCTTCATGGTTCTTACTATAAGCCTGGCGGTTCTTCCGGAGTAGAACCCATCCCTGCCCTTTTTGGCTATAAGCCGGAGGGTCCTGGCCAGGTCCCTTTGAACCAGGACCTGCCCCGGTTCAGGGGGTCTTCCCCCCGGAAGAAAAATTCTGGCGGTCTCGGGGAATTTCCTCAGCAAGGCTTCCTTTCTTTTGAACCTCCTGGCCTGGAAAACGCTCAGGCGAAATCCCCTCTCCGCCAGCTCAATGGCCGGAGCCAAAACCTTGGGCAAGGGCAATTTCCCGAAGCGTCGGTGGGCTTCCAGAAGGCCTGCCACCGTCCCTGGAACCCCTGCGGCCAGGGCTCCCACCGTGGAAAGTTGAGGCTGAAACCTGCCGTTTTTTACATACATGTCCCGGTGGGCGCCGCTGGGAGCCGTTTCCCTGTAGTCCAGAAAATAGGCCCGGCGCCCGTCCCATATAATCATAAAGCCCCCTCCCCCTATGTTGCCGGCGGAGGGATAGGTCACCGCCAGGGCAAAGCCCACGGCCACCGCGGCATCCACCGCATTTCCTCCCTCCATCAGTATCCTGGCCCCGGCTTCGGTGGCGTAGTTGTTATCGCTCACCACCTCCGCAGGCCGCACAAAGGCCAACATCACCAGAAAAAAGGCTAACTTCTTCATAATTTCCCTCCCTTTTACTTTCCCATTATACCCTGGTATTCTTTAATCCATGAAGAGGCGTTTTTTACTTCCTCTGATTTTTATAGCCCTTCCCCTGCGGGCAGGATTTGCCCAGGGAAAAACCCTGCTCTTCGGAACCATAGCGGTGGCCCTGGCCCTTCCCCTGGATTCCCAGGTAAGGGACTGGATGCAGGGGGCGAGCCCCACGGCAGACAGGGTGGCGGAGGTAGGAAATGCCTTCGGGGAAGGGAAATACCTCGCACCGGGGGTAGCCGCCGTGGGTCTGGGAAGCCTTGCCCTGGGAAAAAGGAAACTGGCAAAGGTTTCCCTGGAGGCCGGGGAGGCCTTTTTAATATCCGGGGCCATAACGAACCTTTTAAAAACCGTCACCATGAGGAAAAGGCCCTCCGAGGCCAGCTCCCCCTTTGAATTCCAGTGGGGAAGCCGGAGTTTCCCCTCAGGACATGTAACCGTAGCCACGGCGGTCTTTACGGTCTTTGCCAGGGAGTACGGGATTAAAGTCCTATACATTTTTCCCCTTCTCACCGCCTTTGCCAGGATAAGAAAAAACGCCCACTGGCTTTCGGACACGGTGGCCGGAGGCCTGGTGGGGTATGCCGTGGCCTCGGCCGTGATAAGGAAAAAGGGATTTATAGCCCTGGCGCCCACCGGCGACGGTTTTATAATAAGTTTCAGGATAGGAGGTTGAGATGCTGCCGGCCTTTCAATGGAAGGGAGACCACCTTTTGCTTTTGGACCAGAGGAAGCTGCCCTGGGAGGAATATTACCTCCGGTTAAGAACCCTGGAGGATGTGGCCCGGGCCATAGAGGAGATGAAGGTAAGGGGCGCCCCTGCCATAGGTTGCGTGGCGGCCTACGGGGTGGTCCTGGCCCTGAAGGAGGGGAAAACCCTCCAGGAGGCGGTATCCCGCCTGAGAAGGACGAGGCCCACGGCGGTAAACCTCTTCTGGGCCCTGGAAAGGATGGAAAGGGCCGGGGAGGACCCTGCAAGGGCCGAAGAAGAGGCCAGGAAAATAGAGGAGGAGGATTACCGGGCCAACCTTCGCATGGGGGAGCTGGGCTCTGAGCTCATCCCGGAGGGAGTAAATGTCCTTACCCACTGCAATGCCGGAGCTCTGGCCACCGCCGGTTACGGAACAGCCGTGGGAGTGATAAGAAGGGCCTGGGAGAAGGGAAGGGTAAAGGAGGTATTCGTGGACGAGACCAGGCCCTACCTTCAGGGGGCCAGGCTAACCACATGGGAATTTCTTAAACTCGGCATCCCCACGGTTCTGATAACGGACAACATGGCAGGATACCTTATCTCCAAAGGAGAAATAGGGGCCATAGTGGTGGGGGCGGACAGAATAGCCGCCAACGGGGATGTGGCCAACAAAATAGGAACCTACACCCTTTCGGTTCTAGCCCGCCAGCACGGGGTAAAGTTCATAGTAGCTGCCCCCACCTCCACCCTGGACCTGAAAACCCCTTCGGGAAGGGAAATACCCATAGAGGAAAGGAGCAAGGAGGAAGTCCTCTTTATAAACGGAAGAAACATCGCCCCCTTGGAGGTTGGGGTTCGCCATCCCGCCTTTGACATAACCCCGGCCTCCAACATAACCGCCATAGTAACCGAGAGGGGGGTGGTTTATCCTCCCTTTGGGGAGGGTCTAAGGAGGATAATGGATGATTCTGACGGTTGATGTGGGAAACACCAACACCGTTTTGGGTCTTTTCCGGGGAGAGGAGCTCCTCTGGAAGCTCCGCCTGAGAAGCTCGGACCGCACCTCCGACGAATGGTGGATATTGCTGAAGGAGTTTCTGGACGGGATAGAGGGAGGAATAATATCCTCGGTGGTTCCCAACATAAGCGGAGAGCTCAGGAAGTTCTTCCGGGAAAGATTGGGGATGGAACCCCTCTTCGTTGCCCCGGGGATAAGAACCGGCCTTGCCATCCTCTACGACCCTCCCACCGCGGTGGGGGCGGACAGAATAGCCAACGCCGTGGCAGGGAAGGAAAAATACGGAACTCCCTTAATAATCGTGGACTTTGGGACGGCCATAACCTTTGATGTTCTTTCAGAAAGGGGAGAATACCTTGGGGGCCTCATTTTTCCCGGGATAAAAACATCATCCCAGGCCCTTTACTCCAGGGCTGCGAAACTCCCCCAGGTTGAGTTCGTGGAAAAGAAGGGAGCCATCGGAAAAAACACCGCCGACAGCATGGAAAAGGGACTTTTCATAGGGTTCAGGTCCATGGTGGACGGAACCATAAGGGTCATAAAGGATGAACTTGGACAGGCCAGGGTGATAGCCACAGGGGGGGAAGGGAGGGAAATTTCTAAGGCCAGCCGTGAAATAGAAGCCTACGACGAAGACCTGACCCTCCACGGCCTGCGAATTATCTATGAGCTCAACAGATAAGGACCAATACTTCCGGCGGGCGGAGGAGGCCTGGAGAAGGTGGAGCCGCCTCCTCTTCCTCTCCAGCAGGGACATGGAACTTCTGGAGGAACTGTGGGAAAGGGAGGTTCCCCTGAGGGCGGTCTTGAAGGCCATAGAGGAGGGTTTCATTGCGGTTTTCAAAAGGAAGAAAAAGAGGATGATTTCCCTATGGAGCCTGAGGAAAAGAATAGAGAAGGAGGCTAGAAAAACCCTCAGCCTGGAGGCGGGAAAGAGCCTGAAAATAGGGAGGAAAATCCCGGAACACTACAAGGAAATGCTGGAGAGGGCCTGGGCCCTTCTGGAGGAGGGGAAATTTGAGGAGGCTGTGGCCTTAGACGAGGAGATAACCTCCAGGGTCTGGGAGGAAGCCAGCCCGGAGGAAAGACAGGGGGCCCTGGACTGGGCCGAAGTCAGGATAAAAAACCTGGGCGTCTCCCGGAGGATAAAGGAGGAAATTCTCCTGCGGGGGGCAAAACTCCGCCTGAGGGAAAGGAAGGGGGTCCCTTCCATATTTTGAAAGTTTCCTTAAGGAGGATAAATGAGAATCTGGAGAATGCGTTTATACTTTGCCCTGGGGGCATTTACGGTTTTTATGGGGTTTTTGTGGTGGAAAAACCTTGAGAAAAAAAGGAATGTACTCCTTGAGGCCACCGTATGTCCGGCGAAGAACAGGGTCAGTCTCCTGCACTTTGAAGTCAAAAGGTCAGGTCAAAACCTGAAACTGGTGGTCAGGCCTGAAATTCCAAGGGGACTGGGAAATCCGGATCTCTTCCTGAGCCTTTCAATTACATCGCCCTCCGGGAGAACCGTCCTGGAAAAAGGGAGGAGGTATTCAAAGCCAGAAGGGCAGAGGGTCTGAACTTTTTCTACTACAGTAAAGAATTCCCTTTCTACGCCGCTGAGGAGGGAAACTATCACATAAGGATTGAGGCCCACTCCCACTACATAACCCTGATTTCGGCCGTGATCAAAAAGAGAAAATGAATTAAGCCCAAAAAGAAAAAGGGGGGCCGAAGCCCCCCTATGCTGAACCTGAACTTCCTTTATCTGCCGGAACTCACAGGGAGCTTCATCCCGTCGCTGCCCCTGAGCTTGTAGAGGACGAAGTCGTTGCCTCCGTAGGTGTAGGATTCGCTAAGACCAATTATGTATACGTTGTTGTCGGCGTCCACCACAACATCAAATCCTCCATCATCGCTTGAACCGCCCAGGTTCTTTCCCCAGTTCCTGTTGAGGTTGTTGTCCAGGGAATAAACGAGGATGTCATAACCTCCATGGGTGAAGGAGAGAGTGTATCCCACCACTATAACATTGCCGTTTCCGTCTACAGCCAAGGCTCTTCCACCATCGTCCGACGAGCCTCCGTAGTGCCTGGCCGCCACCACATTCCCGTTGTTGGGATCCAGTTTGTAAATAACGGCGTCTGTCCCTCCGTGGGTGAAAGTCTTGGATCTTCCGGTAATGAAAACATAGTTTCCGCTGACGACCACATCATATCCTATCTCATCTTCCGAACCACCGTAGGTCCTTCCCCAGATTTTGTTCCCATCGGAATCCAGCTTCCAAACGGCTATGTCCTCTCCTCCCCTTCCGAAGCTCATGGTGTATCCCACCACATATATGTTTCCGCTGGAGTCTATGTCAACGCCGTGGGCTTCTTCGTAGTTCCCCCCTCCAAAATGCCTCTGCCAGAGGACGCTTCCGTCGTTGGCGTTCAATTTAACCACATAGGCATCAGTGAGGCCGTAGGAGTAGGTCTCGCTGTAGCCTACCACCACGGGGTTTCCGCTTCCGTCAAGGGCTATGTCGTATCCCTCCTCGTCTCCCGTTCCCCCTATGGTTTTGCTCCAGAGGATGTTCATGGTGTTGGGGTCTATCTTCAGGACCAGGACATCGCTCTGGTTCCCGTCGGAATATCCGCCGACCACATATATGTACCCGCTGTTGTCCACGGCCACCCTGTATCCTGCTTCTTCTTGGCCGAGGTCATAGAACCACCTTCCCTGGTAAAGGCCGTTTATATTGGTTTTGTACATAAGGACATTGGGAAGGTTAGAACCGAAGGAATGGGTAAAGCCCACCAGGTAAAGCTCGGTGCCCGCTTTACTGAGGGCGATTCCTCTTCCGTAATCGTCGTTGGGCCCTCCGAAGTGGGCTCCGTAGCCGGGGTGGACATGAACCGTGATGCTCTTTTCGTCGGTCTGCGAGCCCGTATCGTAGGCTATTACCTTGAGCACATGGTCCCCCACGCTGGAGGTAGT
>Ga0256833_1000285_pt1 | contig 40591 bp, 37 predicted proteins | sample 356284metaG_FD_190535 | JGI IMG/M metagenome (GOLD analysis project Ga0256833, IMG submission 190535) | Hydrothermal vent microbial communities from Mid Atlantic Ridge, Atlantic Ocean - 356-284 | ecosystem: Environmental > Aquatic > Marine > Hydrothermal vents | place: Atlantic Ocean: Mid... | reverse complement strand
CTTACGGAAAAAATTCTTCCTCCCAGAACTCGAACATCTCGAAGTCGGAGACGAAATCCTTGAAAGCTTCGACGTCGATTCTATCGAACCCGAAACCCTCCTCTTTCAAACCGGCTACCTCACCATCAAGGAGTTGAGAAAGCGAGGCCCCAGGCGCAGGTATCTCCTCGGTTATCCAAATCTGGAAGTGAAGATGAGTTTTACGGATGCGGTGCTCAATTTCCTGGCAGAAAGAACTTCTGAGAAAGAACGCCTGATAGACAGACTCTACGATGCCCTGGAGGCCAATGACTTTGAAGGATTACAGAAGATCTTCTCTGCCTTCTTTGCTTCCATACCGCATGACTGGTACCGAAAGACAGAGCTTTCAGGCTACGAGGTTTTTTTATGCGAGCATCTTTTACTGCTATTTTGCGGCGCTGGGGTTAGAGGTGCGGGTGGAAGACGCCACCAATCATGGCCGGTTAGATATGGCGGTGCTCTTTGAAGACCGCTGCTATCTTTTCGAATTCAAGGTGGTGGAGGGAGAAGCCGAAGGCAGGGCTCTAGAGCAACTCAAAGAGAAACGCTACTTTGAAAAATATACCGCAGAGTGCCACAAAATCTTTCTCATCGGAGTGGAATTAAGCAAGCGCGAGCGCAACATCGTCTCCTTTGAGGTGGAGGAGCTTAAAAATTAAAATTGGCAAGGGCTAGCGCTCCCCCCCGCCATATTGGCCATCAAAATAAGATTTATTGGGCTCTTACTGCAATTGAGTCTCGGCGGGAAAGCCTTGAGTATCAACGGATTTTTGGCTAGTGTCACCGGACTGTCACCAGGCTGGATTTAGCGCTCGTAAGTCTGCAAGAAATCGAAAAAAATGGCGGAAGCGCATGGGAATCGAACCCACCCACCGCCGTCTCCGACGGTGCACCGGGTTTGAAGCCCGGGGGGGCCACCAGGCCCCTGGCGCTTCCGCTGGCGGCTGCTGGGCTCCCCTGCGGCACCCGGAGAGCCCCACTACCGTTGCTCCCTTCCGGGCCTGGCGGGGTTCGCGGGGATCCGTCGCGCAGGACCCAGCAGCCATAGCGAAAGTTATCTTAACGGAAGATTTTACTTTTTGGAAGAAGTGGCGGAGGGGGTGGGATTCGAACCCACGGTGCGGGGTTTAGCCCGCACACACGATTTCCAGTCGTGCCCCTTCGGCCGCTCGGGCACCCCTCCTTTTTAGAGGCATTTTAATTGGCCTTTTGAGCTTACACAAGTCTTTTGGCGGAGGGGGAGGGATTCGAACCCCCGGAGGGCCAGAGGCCCTCAGCGGCTTTCGAGGCCGCCCCCTTCGACCACTCGGGCACCCCTCCTAACGTCTGAGCCTAAAAAATTCTTGTAAAAGAACTTTGGCCTCTTCGGCCAAAAGACCTCCTAAAACTTCCAACCTGTGGTTAAGGCGCGGGTCATTGACAATATTATACACCGAACCACACGCCCCCGTCTTCTGATCAAAGGCCCCAAAAACTAAGCGTTTCACCCGCGCATATACTAAAGCACCGGCACACATGGGGCAAGGTTCTAAAGTCACATAAAGGGTTGTCCCAACCAGGCGATAATTACCAAGTTTTTGGGCCCCTTCTCTTAAGGCCAAAATCTCTGCGTGTGCCGTGGGATCACAAAGCTTCAGCGGTTGATTATGAGTTTCCGCAAGAATTTCTCCTTCCGGGCCCACTAAAACCGCCCCTACTGGCACTTCCCCTTTCTTTGCTGCCTCTCGGGCCAAATAAAGGGCCCTTTGCATAAAGATTTCATCCTCTATCATTCTTGCGAAACCACTCCCTTTATTCCCACAGCAAAGAGTAAACTCAAACCAGTAATTATAGGTAGGCCTTCGGCTAAAAGTTCCAGATAAAAATCCCTGCCCAAAAGTTCTTTTTCATACTGTCGAAGTACAAAATAAATGTATATAAAAGCCAAAAAGGCTACGACCCCCTCTTTCATAAGGCCTCCCCAAAGGAGCCCCCCTAAAATAGAAAAGCCAAAACCCAGCCAGCAAATCTTGAGTACCAAAAAGGTCTTTCGGGGGCCAATAAACACCGGCAAGGTTTCTTTCCCTACAAAACCATCGCCTTGAAGTTCGAGAAGTTCCAAAAGTACCGCCCGCATAAAAGCCACCAAAAAAACTATCATCCCAAGCCAAAAGAGTACCGGTCGGTACTTGAAAACAAGGGCTGGCAAAAAACACAATATTGACCACCAGCCCAAGGCGATAAAAAGACTCCGAGCCCCGGGAATACGTTGGACAGGAGAAAAATGTTCCCTCCGCCCAAAAAGCGGAAGACTATAAAGAGTGCTTCCTAGGATGAGGAAGCTTACTATCACAAATGCAGCTGGATTCAAATGCCATGCAAGAAAAAGAGAAAGAATAAAGGAAATAACCGTAGCTATAGCGAAAATTTTGCGATTTTTCTCCAAAAATTGTGCACGAAAAGGGTCATTAAGACGAAGCGACTTTAAATCCACCAGACGATTTACCGTATGAGCAGCGAAAAGGAAAAGAGCTGAAAGAAGGGCCAGAGAAATCTTAAAAGGATAACCTGCCGCCAAAAGGACCGCTGAAGCCAAAAAAGCTGCTCCGCCAGCCAGAGCGAGATTGCTTTCCATAAGAAAGCGTAAAAATTTCCGCCCCCATCTCCTGAAAGGTGATTCGTAGGGAGAAGGAAGCTCTTCCAGGGTACGAATAACTTGGTTGATTACCCAATTGGGGGTAGAAGCCCCTGCAGTAACGCCAACCTTGCGAAATTTTTGAATTTTTCCAAGATCAAGCTCTTCTGCTGTCTCCACCAAAAAGACCTCTTTGCCTTCTTCCCGAGCAATCATGGCCAAACGTTTGGTATTGGCACTGTGTTTTCCCCCAACAACCACAATGGCGTCACATTCCTTACAAAGGTTTCTTACCTCGCGCTGTCTATCATGGGTAGCGTTACAAATAGTGTTATAGACTTTGCCTCCCGGATAGCGAGCCAAAATTTCTTCTGAAATCAGCTTGAAGAATTCTTCATCTTGGGTGGTTTGTGAAAGGACTACGTATTTCTTTAAGGGGGGAAGATTTTCTAAATCCCGAAAGTTGCTGACCACAATACCCTGTTTACCCGCATACCCCAGAATACCCTTTACTTCGGCGTGGTCTGGATCTCCTACAATGATTACATGATATCCTTCCCGACTATATTTTCTTGCCAGGGCTTGAACTCTTGAAACACGCGGACAGGTCCCATCTATTACCTTAAACCCTGCCTCTTTAAGATTTTTTTTATCTTGCGGAGGAACCCCATGGGCTCTGATAATAATAGTGCCCTGAGCTTTAGAGGGGATCTTTTTAAGAGGCTTTACTCCTAACATTTCAAGCAGTTTTAAGGCTTGTTCGTTATGGATAAGAGGGCCATAAGTATAGACCGGCTTTTCCGCTTCATAAGAGGCCTTAATGGCAAGTTGTACCGCCCGTCTTACCCCCATACAAAAACCTGCCTTTTTGGCCATAACCACCTTCATAGGCGGCTTTCCACCTCCGTAGCGATTTGCACTAGAAGTCCTTCTTCAGCAAAACTGAAATAACCACCTTTAGCAATAATGAGATGATCCAGGAGTTTAACTTGCAAAAGTTTTGCTGCCAGCCAAAGACTGCGCGTAAGATCGATATCTGCTGGAGAAGGAGAGAGTCTTCCTGAGGGATGATTATGGACCACCACCAGCGCGCTTGCATGATGTTTGAAAGCACGTTCAAAAATCTCACGCAAGTAGACAACGCTTTCATTCACCGTACCTTTAAAGAGATCTTCTATCGCCAAGATACGATTCCCCGCGTCAAGATAAAGGGCTTTGAAGACTTCTTTCTTGAGATCCATCATGCTATGGGCCAAGTATTCATAAACTTCGCGGGCTGAAGAAAGATAAGGTCTCTTTTCGATCCGTCTTGCAAGGAATCTTCGAGCCACGGCGTGCACAAATTTGATAGCTAAGGCGTTCTTTTTCCCAATTCCAGTCACCTTGCAAAGATCTTCCACCGAGGCTTCCATCACTGTGGCCAAATCACCAAAGCGTTTAAGGGCTTCCCGAGCGGCAAGTTTACAATCTTTGCGCGGGGTGCCAAAAATGAGGAGAAGTTCCAGCACTTCTTCATCGGTGAAGGCCTCAATACCATATTCCCAAAATTTGCGCCGCAGTCTTTCCCGATGACCGACCACTCTTTTCTTGAAATCTTTTTCCATGCCTCTCTTTTCGGAAAGAAAGCCTTTTTAGCTGCAAAGTTATATTTTGCTGTTACATTTCATTTTTATGAAACTTTTAGCATTGGAGACCTCTTGTGATGAAACAGCCTTTGCTATCCTTGAAGACGGGGAGCGGGTTCTTGCGAATCTGGTAGCATCTCAAGAAGAGCTTCACCGCCGCTATGGCGGAATTGTTCCTGAGCTTGCTTCTCGCAAACACATGGAACTCATTTTGCCCCTTGCCTACGAAACACTTGAAAAGGCTGGAACATTACTCACCCAAATAGAGGCGGTAGCCGTTACAAATGGCCCTGGGCTCATCGGCTCTTTGGTAATAGGAGTTTCTTTTGCTAAAGCGCTTTCTTTTGCTCAAAAAATACCCCTTTTAGCGGTAGATCACATAAACGCCCATTTTCTAGCGGCTTTTTTGGAAGAAAAAAAGCCCCCTTTTCCTTTTCTAGCGTTAGTGGTTTCAGGGGGACATACTGCCCTTTTTTTGGTGGAAGATTACCTCAAATTCTACCTCCTCGGCCAAACTCGAGACGATGCCGCTGGTGAAGCCTTCGACAAAGTGGCCAAACTTCTAGGGCTTGGTTACCCTGGAGGGCGAATTATCAGCCGTTTAGCCGAAAAGGGAGATCCACAAAGCATCCCCCTCCCCCGACCTTTGCTCGACAAAGAAAATTTCGATTTCAGCTTTTCAGGGCTTAAGACCGCCGTGGTCAATTTTGTAAAGGGCTTAAAGAAAAAGGGGCTCCCCATTCCAGTACACGACCTTTGTGCCAGTTTTGAAGCCGCAGTGGTGGAGGTGCTCGTCACCAAGACGTTAAAGGCTCTTTCCGTCACCAGAGTTCAAGACTTAGTAATTGCAGGAGGGGTGGCAGCCAATAAACGACTCCGAAAAGAATTTCAAGAGGCCGCTCAAAAAATGGGATTCCGCCTTTTCCTTCCTCGCCCGGAATTTTGTACCGATAACGCTGCTATGGTAGGCGTAGCAGGTTATCAAAAATGGCTGCGAGGTGAATTTGCAGGCCTTGATCTAGACGTCTATGCCAGAAGTCAATTTCCCCGTTACAAATAAATTCAAATCTCCAGCCTATCTTCTCAAGAAATACGGTATCAAAGCCAAAAAAGGACTGGGGCAAAATTTCCTTATTGACTTAAAGCTTGCCCAAAAAATCGTAGCTCTCGCTAACATTCCAAGCAAGTGTCCGGTGGTAGAGTTAGGGGTTGGTCTTGGTGTCCTGACTTTGGCACTTGCAGAAAAGGCCTCACATGTGATTGGTTACGAAATCGATGAGGATTTGATCCGTATTTTGCGCCAAGAAAATTTGCTCCCACCTAATGTTGAGATCCGAAAGGGTGACATTTTAAAGATCGATTATTTATCTTTGGCCCGAGAACTCGGTAAAAAACTCCTCCTCTTCGGCAATCTTCCTTATTATCTTTCTAGCCGCCTCCTTTATAAACTCCTTGAAGAACGAAATGCTTGGGAGTTTGCAGTCTTCATGTTTCAAAAGGAGGTGGCAGAAAGGCTACTTGCCAAACCCGGAAGTAAAGATTACGGACACCTAAGTGCCTACCTTGCCCTCACCTGCAAAGTAGAAAGGCTTCTTACCTTAGGCCCGGGGAATTTTTATCCGCCCCCTGAAGTGTATTCCACGGTGGTAAAGATTTCGGTTTTAAGGGAAGAAATTTACCAAGAAAAGGAACTTCAAAAACTTCTAAAATTAGCCTTTTCTGCCAGACGCAAAAAACTCCTCAAAAATTTGGGGGCCTTAGGTCTTCCTAAAGATAAGTTGAACAGAATTTTTGAGGAATTGGGCTTACCGTCAAAGGTCCGAGCCGAAGAGGTAGAGCCGGAAAAATTTCTGGCACTTACCCAAAGATTGGTAAGTCTTAAAGTCTTATAAAAGTATCTAAGAGACGAAAAAGCCTTTCATGACAAAATTCGTACAGTTCAGCCTGCCCTTTGATCGCTTCTGGATCTTGCACGTACGGGCCTGGAACAATATCTGAGGCACTTTCCTCTAGAAGCGCCGCCACAATTTCAGGTGTAACCTCAAAATGAAACTGAAGCCCTAAAACCCGCTCTTTATAGAGAAAAGCCTGGTTTTCACAGGCCTCAGAACGGGCAAGCCTCAAAGCTCCTTTTGGAAGAGAAAAAGTCTCCCCATGCCAGTGAAAAACTGTGAAATTGGGCGGCCAATCCCGAAAAAGAAGATGCGCCCGGGCAGCTTTGGTGAGCTCAATAGGGAACCATCCTATTTCCTTATAGCGATTGGGATAAACCTCCCCCCCTAAAGCTTCAGCTAAAAGTTGTGCTCCCAGACAAATGCCAATAATCTTGATGCGATCTTCGTCTTCACCTAACACGTTTTTAAGAAAGATTTTCTCTTCAGGAAGCCAGGGATACTGACCTTCGTCATGAACGCTCATTGGCCCCCCCATGAGGACGAGAAGATCAAAATCAAGCGCCGAGGGGAATGGTTCATTAAGAAAAACTCGCGTATGAGAGACTTCAAAACCCCGACTTCGAGCCCAATCCAAAATGGCTCCCGGGGTCTCAAAGGGTACATGCTGAATGTAATGAAGCCTTTTCATTTTACCTCCTAACCACTTGTATAGAAGGAGAAAGAGATTGAAGAGCGTAACGACTGGCAAGGTCTTTGCGTTGCTGATAAGCCTCCCGTACTATCTTCATGTCTTCCACAAAATGGGGAAGCTCTTCAAGAGTAAGAGCTTGCGGACCATCGCAAAGGGCCTTATCAGGACGGGGATGAAACTCTACAAGAATCATATTGGCACCAGCAATCACCCCTTGGGCAGCGGCATGGAAGATCTCATGAATCCCATCGGGGGCAATCTGGCGCCGCCCCACAGAGTGGGTAGGATCTACACAGACGGGAAGCCTTGTCAGGCCTTTTACTACCGGCACATGGGCAAAATCTACAAGATTACGGTGAGGATCACCAAGATTAGTCTTTACCCCGCGCAAACAAAAGACAATATTCCGATTGCCTTCACTGGCAATATACTCACAAGCATTAAGACTCTCTTCAATAGTGATCCCCATTCCCCTCTTATAAAGCACAGGAAATTCTTCTTGGCTCCCAACGGCTTTTAGAAGCTCAAAATTTTGGGCATTTCGGGTGCCAATCTGAAGCATTACCCCGGTGGGACGCCCAGCCCGCTCAAGTTCCTCGTAAATTTCTTCGATATGGGCCTCTTTACATACCTCCATAGCAATGCAACGAATACCGTATTTACCTGCCAACTCGAAAAGCCATGGAAGACATTTGCGCCCGTGCCCTTGGAAGGAATAAGGATTAGTGCGGGGTTTGTAAGCACCCATACGAGAGGTGGTAATACCTACCTCCTTTAAGGCTGCAAACATCATTTCTACGTGTTCTGGAGTATCCACAGCACAAAGACCAGCGAAGATATAAAAGGAATCTTGATCAAAATAGAGTCCGTTATAATCAAAACCCAAACTCTCTTGGTCTGCAGTATGGCGCCCTATGAGACGATATTTTTTGGAAACCCGAACGACTCGTTCCACCCCCGGCAGCATTGCTATTTCTTCGTCCGGGATGCGAGAAGTGTCTCCGATGACATAAATTTCAATAACTTTGCGTTCGGCACCGGTAACCCCGGATATTCTGGTGGTAACCCCTTGATAGTAATGAAGGGTTTCTAAAATACGCTGGACTTCTGGGCCGTTAGGATCTACATCTGGCTTAAGGATAATGATCATTTTTTTCACTCCTGGTAAAATTTACAAAATTCATTTTAATCTAACCACAGCAGGAGAAGAAGCAAAGGGCAAGAAAAACCAAAAAGATGATGATTAGTTTTGTTCTCCAGATTTTTAGTGGTTTTCTCGCGATTATGAATCCGATTGGAAATGTTCCCGTTTTTATAAGTCTTGTCGAAGACTTCGATGAAGAGACAAGGCGACGTGTAGCCAAAAAAGCAACGGTGGGGGCTTTCATTATTTGTTCCCTTTTTGTCTTTGCCGGCAACTTCATCTTCCGTTTTTTTGGTATCACCCTCACGGCCTTTCGAATTGCAGGAGGCATACTTGTTTTCCTTATCGCCTATCATCTTTTGCGTGGAAAGGCCTCTCGCCAACACCACCCCGGGGAAGAAGAACACGAAGAGGCCGATCCGGACTCCATTGCTATCACACCCCTTGCTACTCCAATTCTTTCTGGCCCCGGAACCATCACCACAGCCATGTCCTTTGCCGGTGCAAGAACCCATTTTTATGATCTTCTTGTTATTATTTCTGTTTTCGGGGTGGTCTGCCTGCTCACTTATGTTTGCTTTGTTTATGGAGAAGCCATCTCGAATCGTCTTGGACGCACACGCATTGGTGTTGTGACCCGGCTTATGGGTTTAATTCTTGCAGTCATTGCCGTACAAATGATTTTAGAAGGCTTACGCGAGGCCTTTCCTTATTTGGCAAGCGGCACAATCTCAAAGTCATAATTTTGGAGATCTACAAGTAGCATCTTATGAGCAAGTACACCCTCTTTTCCGCAAATAATTTTCAATACCTCTTCCACTACCAACCCCCCTAAGATAGCACAAATTGGAAAGGCAGCTGGAGGAGAAGGCTCTTCCTCCACACCGACCAAGATATCTTTCAAGCGTGGCGGAGAAGGAGGAAATGTTAGCACCTGTCCGAAGCGTCCCTTAAGGCCCGCGTGAACCAAATACTTTTTAGTCTTAAAAGTGAGCTCATCCAGCACAAAACGGCTTTCCCAGTTATCAAGGGCATCTACTACTAAGGATACCTTTGCCGGTATTACAAATTGAGGGCCCAAACGTTGGACCCAAGCTTCCACCCAGAGGTCCTCTCTAATTTTCTGTAATCTCTCCTTGGCCACCTGGGCCTTAAAGCGCCCGATGTCATCTGAGGTATAGAGTATTTGACGGTTCAGGTCGGAAATAGAGACCCGGTCGTGATCCAGAAGAAAAAGGCCCCCAAGACCCGCCCGGCAAAGGCCTTCAGCTACAAAACTGCCTAACCCTCCAAGACCAACCACCAACACCGTAGCGGCCTTTAGGCGGGCCCACTCCTCCGGGCTAAAAAGGCCTTGTTGACGTGCGTAAAAAGAGGTCATCCTCCTGCTCCTGGTGGAAAAATAACTAACCTTTCTCCGGGTGATATTTCCGTATCAAGACCTTTTAAGTGCCAGATATTTCGTCCTTCTTTGAGAATGATGACCCCTTTGCGGAGGTTTCCCTCTGCCAGAAGGACTTCACTTAGCCCAGGATACTTCTCCTCAAGAAGCGCCAGAAATTCTTTCAGCCTAACAGGAGAAGGAATTTCAATCTCTGTCTCCCAGGGCCGAAACTTAAGGCGCAAAGTTCCAAAAAGCTTTACTTTGACACTTCTTCCCATGTCTTTAACATAACACTTGACTTGGTGGTTGTAGAAAGGTTTAAAGCTCTAAAAGTTTTTCAGGAGGGAAAAAAATGGCTGCTTCAGCACAAATCAAAGAGTATTTGTCTAGGGCCTCATGGATCCGTAAAATGTTTGAAGAAGGGGCTAGGCTTAAGGCCCGCTTTGGGGCAGAAAATGTTTGTGATTTTAGTCTTGGTAACCCGGATGTCCCCCCGCCTCCGGCAGTAAAAAAAGCTCTAGAAGAGATTGTCCGAGAAGACCAGCCGTCTTTTCACAGCTACATGCCAAACGCCGGTTTTCCCTTTGCCAGAGAAGCTATGGCTATCAAGGTTTCTAAAGAACAAAAATATGCTGTCCCTCTGGAACATGTAATCATGACTTGCGGAGCCGCAGGGGCCCTAAATGTCATTTTCAAGGCCTTGCTTGACCCGGGAGACGAAGTCGTCTTCCCGGCCCCATTTTTTGTAGAATACAATTTTTATGTAGAAAACCATCAGGGAGTCCCCCGACCAGTACCAAGCAAAGAAGATTTTTCTCTTGATTTTTCGGCTCTGGAAGGAGCAATTAATTCTCAAACCAAAGCCGTTCTTATAAATTCTCCCCACAATCCTACGGGCCAGCTTTACGGACAGGAAGAAATAAAGGTCCTTTGCGAACTCCTGCAAAAAAAGTCAAAAGAAATTGGCCATCCCATCTATCTTATCTCCGATGAACCCTATCGTAATCTTGTCTTCGATGGTCTTGAAACTCCTCCCATCTTTCCCTATTACGAAAATTCCATTGTGGTTACGAGCTTTTCTAAAGAGCTTTCTCTTCCAGGAGAACGCATCGGATTTCTCGCTCTTCATCCGGAGGCAGAAGGGAAAGAAGAGCTATTAGCAGGCTTTATTCTGGCGAACCGAATTCTGGGATTTGTAAATGCCCCGGCTATCGCCCAACGAATAGCGGCAAAGTGTGCCGAAGAAACAGTAGATGTAACTGTCTATGAAAGAAGACGGGATCTTTTCTGCGAAGTCCTTGAAGAAGCCGGGCTGGAATTCGTAAAACCAAAAGGGGCTTTTTATGTCTTTCCCAAAACTCCTATAGATGACGTAGAATTTTGTCGTCTTCTCCAAGAAGAATTAATCCTAGCAGTACCAGGACGCGGATTTGGAGGGCCTGGGCATATTCGGTTGGCCTTTTGTATCGACGAAATTTATATTGAAAAGGCCCGGGAAGGCTTCAAACGCGCCACCAAAAAGGCTAGGGAAATGGCAAAATAGGAGGGAAAGATGTATCAGCCTCGCTTGGAAACTATGCCCCGGGAAGAACTAGAAAAACTTCAACTTCGAAGACTCCGTCGTACTCTCCGACATATTTTAGAAAATAACCCCACTTATGCTGCTCGTTTTGGGGATCTTGCGCCCGAAGACTTAAAAGATCTAAGTGATATAAAGCAGCTTCCCTTTATCACCAAAGATGAACTAAGAGAAGCGTATCCTTTTAAACTTGCCTGTGCCTCTAAAGAAGATTTTGTACGATTTCACATGTCCTCCGGAACCACAGGAACTCCGGTCATAAATCCCTATACCCGTTCTGATGTAGAGCAATGGTCTGAGATTATGGCCCGTTGTCTTTCCGCTGCCACTCTTACCCACAAAGATGTTCTCCAAATCACCCCCGGATTTGGTCTTTTCAACGGAGGTTTTGGTTTCCATTACGGAGCTGAAAGAATCGGTTGCTTTGTTGTTCCCATCGGTCCGGGCCGAACCCTCATGCAGCTCAAATTCATCCGGGATTTCGGCACCACTGCTTTAGCAGCTATTTCAAGCTATCCCCTCCGCCTCATAGAAGTCGCCAAAAGTGAAGGATTCGACTTCTCACAAACCAAACTTCGGGTGGGAATTTTTGGGGCCGAAGTTTGGAGCGACGAAACCCGCAAATTTATCGAAAAAGAGCTCGGGATTGAGACTTTTGATATTATCGGAATGACGGAAACAGGCGGTGTAGGACTTGGTATCGATTGTGTAGCCCACAGCGGAATTCATGTTTGGGAAGATCATTATCTCATCGAAATTGTAGATCCAGAAACAGGAGAAATCTTGCCTGACGGAGAAGAGGGCGAACTGGTTGTCACTACCCTCACTCGGGAAGGCCTTCCCCTGGTACGCTATCGAACGCGAGATATAACGAAGATCCTTTCGAGAGGACGTTGTACCTGTGGACGTACCATGCTGCGTCTTGCCCGCATCAAAGGCCGCACCGACGATATGCTCAAAGTAAAAGGAGTAAATTTCTATCCTCGCCAGATTGAAGAAATAATTATGGCTCATCCCGAAACACTCCCAGACTACCTTATCCGTATCGGGAAAAAAGAAGGTAAAGATTTTATTGAAATCTTGGTAGAAAGCCGCAGCCTTGATGAAAGTCTCAAGCACAGACTGGAAGAGGAAATTTACAATTACCTAGGGTTTCGAGCAGATGTTATCCTCTTGCCAGAAGGAAAGATTCCACGCCGGGAAGGTAAAGCGGTTCGCGTAGAAAAAATCGAAAAATAAACAAGAGGGGGCTAAGCCCCCTCTTTATACTTTGAAAGACGCTAAAAGCTTTTGCAAATCCTTAAAAAGGTTATTCAATTTCTCAGCTGCTTCTTTTACTTGTTTACTACTTCTATAAACAGTTTCGTTTCCTGCTGCAATCTTCTGAATCAGCCCAGTAGTTTGAGTTACTGTATCTCCGGCTTGTTGAGCACTGGTGCTAATTTCTTCTGTGGTCGCAGTTTGTTCTTCAACGGCGCTTGCAATGTTTTGGGCCATATTGTTTAGATCTTCGATCACTTTCAAAATTTCGTTAATAGCAGAAACAGCCTGAGAAACATCATCCTTGAGTCTCTGAACATCTTATCGATTATTTCTACCGATTCGCTTGTCTTGCGAGCAAGCTCTTTGACTTCGTTAGCTACTACAGCAAAACCTTTGCCTGCTTCACCTGCACGGCTGGCTTCAATAGTGGCGTTCAGAGCAAGCAAGTTAGTTTGCTCGGCAATGTTCCCGATAAGTTGACTTATTTCGCCAATCTTTTCAGAGGCTATTGAAAGGTTTTCGATTACCTTTACGGTATGGCGGGCTTTCTCTGTAGCTTCAAGGGTCTTTTCACGAGAAAGGCTAGTATTGCGAGAAATTTCTACCACGGCGCCGTTCATTTCTTCCATAGCCCGTACTACGTGATTAACCATTTCGTTTGTTTTTTCTGCAGACTGAAGAAGCGATTTCGTACCTTCTGAAGTTTTTGTAGCTACTTCATTCATATTTTCGGATTCTTGATGCAATTTGCGGGATTCAAGACCGACATTTTCTGTATGTGATTTAGCTTGAGCTATCATTTGTCGCATTCGGTTGATAAAAGCATTTACTAAGGATGCCGCTTCATCTATTTCAGTACAAACGGCCTTCTGGTAAACTTTACATTCTTTACAGTCTTTATATTCTCCCTCGGTAATCTTTTGGCAATCAGGATTTGTAGCATAGCTACCAGATATATACCAACAAGGCACTTCTTTACTATAACTGCGACAATGGGTTTCTTTACAGCCCATTTCTTCGGAACAATTAAGAGCCTTTATCGGGAGTTCTCGAGTGAGGTCTGCTTCTCCTACAGCAAGATCTTGCAATTTGGTGCAAAGAAAACGAATTGGTCTTATCGCTACCTTTTGCAAAAGTAAAGTGAGGGCTAAAACAGAAAAAATTAAGACTTACCGAACTTAAGAGAGAGATAGCATCTTCGTGGCCGATTTCTGAAGAAAGCTTTTACATATAATGACGATGTAAAAAGAGAAACAAAATAGCTTCAACCACTAGAAAAACTATCACCGGAAAGAGAATTCGGACCTTTACATCTCTTAAATAAGACTTCCATCTTCCAAACATAAACAACATCCTTTTTTAATGCGCTCCTCCATGAAGAAGAGGCCGAAAACGAAAGGCTTCTACTCACTTCTCTTGTATGACAGCTCTTACACACTTTCTTCATATTCTCATGAGAAGCCCAAATGTCTTTCGGATCTTCGCTTTTGATGTGCTTGGATCCAGGCCCATGACAGGCCTCACAACCTACATTTTTCAAGTCCGGAGTAGAAAGCTCATCTGTAAAGCCACCGGGTTTTCCATAACCGGTAGTATGGCATTGATAACAATTTTTAATTTCATTTGCGGTAAGTTTGTCGCGCATTTTGGTTACAGCTTCGAATGAATGGGCCTTTTTCGAAAATTTTTGGTAAGTAACATATTCCTCCTCGTGACAATCGGCGCAGGCTCGACTTCCTACGTAATGTTTTTGTTCTTCCTGAGCCAAAACCAGACTAGCTAAGAAAAGGAAGAGAAAAAGCCCCAAGGCAACCCGCCCTCCCATAACTACTCCTCCTTCCCTTTTTCTTTTTCAAAAAACCGTTTCGACTGATCGAAAAATTCACTAAAATTGAAGTAATTTTGGTATAAGTACTGAATAGAACGTCAAAAATGCAAAGGGTTAGAAAAATTGTCGGTCTGGCTCCTCTGGCAGGTTTTACCGAAAGTGCCTTCCGCAGGCTTGCTCGGGAGCTAGGAGCCGATTTTACTTGGACAGAGCTAATTAGTGGAGATTTTATATTGTCAAGGGGGATTAACCATCCCCAATTTCATATTTTTTTCGAAGAACGCCCTCTTAGATTTCAGCTCCAGGGAAGTAAGACCAAAAACCTGGTAGAGGCTGCCCAGAAGGTCCTTTATTCTCTTAAGCCTGAAGGGCTAGATCTCAATGCCGGCTGTCCAGCTAGGAAGGTTATTAAGACCGGGGCCGGGGCAGCTCTTCTCACAAATCTTCCTCTCCTATTTGAGATAGCCAAAAACCTCGCTGAAATAGCCCATTCCTTTGGAAGTAATTTTTCTGTGAAATTTAGGCTAGGATTTGCAGAAGACGAATTAGAAAAAATTACCGAAACTCTCCTTAAGGCCGGAGTAGATATTCTTGCACTTCATCCTCGTACGGCCAGTCAAGGCTTCTCTGGCAGAGCTCGCTGGGAGCGTATCCGAGATTTGGTAAAAATGGTCGGTGGGGAAGTGCTAGTTTTGGGAAGCGGAGATATTACTTGCCTTTCAGATCTTGAACGTTTTTTTAAAAACACCAAGGCTCACGGAGCACTTATCGGACGGGCGGCTCTGAAGAGACCCTGGATTTTTTATGAATGGAAACAAAAACATGAAATTAACTTTTCTCTTAAAGAGAGATTAGAACTCCTTAGGCGCCTGGAAAGCTATCTTAAGGCCTATCGCTCTTCTGAGGAAGTCTTAAAGACACTAAAACTTTGGATCCCTAAATTTTTAAAAGGTCTCCCTGGCAAGAGAAAGATCTTGCCTTTAGTCCTCAAAGCCTCCACTCTTTCGGATTTTTGGCAAGCTCTTCACCTTTTGGCTTCTTCAACCGATGCAAAATATAAATGAAGGCTGAAATTTTACGCCTTATTAACCGTCTTAAACGGGTAGCTAATTTCCCGGTTTTTAGGGAAAGTGTCCAAAAATTACGACACTTTCGCACCGAGGTTGAAGCCACTCCAGAAAGGCTCGTCCGCATTGTATTATTGGACCCAGGACTTTGCTGTCAGGTGCTAAGGGCGGGGAATTCGGTCTTTTTTAACCCGAGCGGCTATCCTCTCAAAACTATTTCTCGGGCGGTGGTAGTAATAGGATTTCAAAACCTAAAACTATTAGCGGAAAGTTCTCCCACGGTGAAAGACGAAGTCCTTGAGAGGGGAAACTTTTCACAGGAAATAGCCATCTCTATACTTTCTGCCCATCTTGCCGCTAAAGCGGCTCGCAAAAAAGGTTTACCCGGAGAGGAAGCATATCTAGCCAGTCTCTTTAAACGGCTTGGAAGGCTCATCCTTCTTCTTTACGCGCCTTCCTTTTACCAAAAAATTCGGGCCCAAGTTCCGCGGCGTAAAAAAGAATTTTTCCACCTCGTAGGTGAAAGACTTGCCAAACAATGGAATCTTCCAGATAACATTTTACAAAACCTTGAAGGGAGAGAACTTTATATCCGCCCACGGAAATTAGGCCATCTTTGTCTCTATGCCGACATTTTGGCTGCTGGTCTCGTCTCCGGCAAGGGGCCTTTAGGATGGCAAAATCTCTTTGAAACCCCCCAAGAGATCGAAGAAGTTCTCAAAAAGTTGGCAAGTACAGGCGGACACCTGCCACGGAGTATCCTTGAAAACTTTGCGATAAAAATTCCAGCAGTTGAAAAGCCAGAAGAAACTTTTGTCTTTGGTCCTTTCCTCCCAGAAGAAGCCCTTAATCTGTCCCAAAAAGTTCTTCATACTCTTTGCGAAGAAATGTCTGCCCGGGGAAGACTTTTTTACCGGGAGGGAGAAAAAATCTTCGCCTTAGAAGGAAAAGTCGATAAAGAAGAAAAACTTAAGTATTTCCTTCTCAAAGGAGAAATTATCAATGAAGACGGTCAAGTTTATATCCCTATAAGTTTTAAAGGAAATCCCGCCTTAATTTTGCTTTTAGAAAAAGATAGCTTTCTTCCACCAGAAGAGATGCGGGGCTTAGAACTTGTCAAACGCACATTGGAAAGTCTTTTAGAAAGACTTTGAGTTTGGAGGAGGAAGTTTCAAGATTTTTAAGGGTGGAAGGGCCGCAGGGGAAACATCTAAAAGAGCAGCCATCACCTCTTCAGCCCTTACGCCTCCTTGCTGGGGCTCAAACAAGACCAATCTTATAGTTTGTGGATTGAGCAGAGAAAGGGTAACCACGTAAGGGCGAACATCAATTTTCTTTATTTTTTTCCCGCGGCGCACCTCAAGAGGGTAGCTTCGAGAGGCAAGAAAGGCCTTTATTTTTTCTTCTCCGATTTCTACATTTTCAGGAAGGATAATTTCATAGATTACCTCTTCTGGCACTAGCAAAGCCATTTCCGGAGGGGAAGGTTTTACTTCTTTTATTTTAAGAACCTCGGGCAGCTCGGAGTTTAAGCTTTTTTGAATCTCTGAAGGACTAAGTTTTTTTATTAATTCTAAGGCTGCCACCTCAAAAAGGCTTTCCACTCCCACAGGCAGAGCCCGGGCAAAAGAGATTTTTGGCAAAGGATGAAAACCTTCAGAGAAGGCCATGGGAAGGGCTGCCCTACGTAGGGCCCGGTGGAAGACCCGCATGAGTTCTAGCTGAGAAAGAAAGCGGGCCCACCCTCGCTTTTGATAAACCAAACGATAAGTAAAACGCCCTTCCTCTTTGCGCACCGGAGGCCTTATTTCCGGGACTTCACAATCTTTGGCAAGCCGATTCTTTATTTTTTGGAAATCACAAACCCCACATTTTAAACAACGGTTAAAGCGGCAATCCGGGCTCGTCTCTCCTTGTAAAGATTTCTTTCTTTCTTGCAGGAGGAAATTTTTGGATACACCGAGATCAATGTGATCCCATGGCAGGGGTTCCTGAACATTTCGTTCTTTGAGATACCCGGAGAGATCTATCCCCAAGGCTTTAGCGGCATCAATCCAAAGCTCAAACTGAAACTCATCGCTCCAGCCATCAAGCCTTGCCCCCCGCCTGAAAGCCTCGTAAACAAGAGCCGAAAGCCTTCTATCTCCCCGAGAAAAGACCCCTTCCAAAAAACTCTGCTCCGGCTTGTGCCATTTAAGTTTGAGCTTGCGCCCCTTAAGTTTTGCTCGTAAAAAGGAAAGCCTCGCCCGTGTTTCCGCAAGACTTATCTGTCTTTCCCACTGAAAGGCAGTATGGGCTTTGGGAACAAAAGTAGAGACCGAAACATTTACTGCAGGACCATCTTTTCCCTTAACCCGAGTGAGCCTGCGGGAAAGGCCCACAATACCTTCGAGATCCTCTGGGGTTTCAGTAGGAAGACCAACCATAAAATAGAGCTTGAGATGGCGCCAACCAGCCTCAAAGACCGTTCTAGCAGTCTCAATAAGGGCCTCTTCGGAAATGTCTTTGTTGATAACCCGCCGTAGTCTTTCGGTACCTGCTTCAGGAGCCAGAGTGAAGCCCGTCTTCCGCACCTTTTGAATTTCCCGTATGATGGTCTGGTTCAGGCTTCCCACCCGTAGAGAAGGAAGAGAAATCGCCACCCGTTCTGGTTCAAAACGGCGGTTGAAGGTGACGATAAGCTCGGTTAGACAAGAGTAATCGCCAGCAGAAAGTGAAAGAAAAGAAACTTCATCCCAGCCGGTAGCCGAAAGACCCTCTTCTGCCATCTCAAGAAGACGCCGAAGAGACCTCTCCCTTACGGGTCGATAAATACTGCTTGCCTGACAAAAGCGACATCCCCTAGTACAACCACGAGAAATTTCGAGAGCCAGACGATCATGGGCAATCTCTGCCCAGGGCACCGGAGGGCGATATGGGTAAGGAATCACATCAAGGAAAGGGATTATCCGACGATGTATCTTTTCGTAACCTGTCTTTAAAGGCCGGAGCTCTTTAAACCTTTCCCCTTCATAAAGGGGCTCAAAAAAAGAAGGAACATAAAGCCCGGAGAGCCGGGAAAGTTCTTCGAGGAGTTCCTGACGAGAGGCTCCAGCCTCCTTGGCTGCCAAAATCTTTTCCACCACTTCTAAAATGGCCTCTTCCGCCTCGCCAATGATGATGGCGTCGTAAAAGTCTGCTATCGGCTCCGGATTGGCAACTGCAGACCCCCCTCCTAAGATAAAGGGATCTTCTGTAGTACGATCTTTTGCCCAAATCGGAATCCCGGAAAGGTCTAATAGATTTAAAATGTTTGTAGCACAAAGCTCATAAGGATAGCTAATCCCGAGGAGATCAAATTCTTTAAGTGGCCTTTTGGCCCTTAAGGAAAGAAGAGGTACTCGCTCTTTGCGTAATACTTCTTCCAGATCGCGGGCCGGGGCGTAGGCTCGATCTACAAAAATGCCCTCCTGTTGGGAAAGGATAAGATAAAGAATCTGGAGCCCGAGATGAGACATCCCCACTTCGTAAAGGTCGGGGAAGACAAGACAGACTCGTAAGCGAGCCTCTTCAAAGGTGGTGGTCGGTTCTGTATTGAGCTCAGCACCCAAATAACGAGAAGGTTTCCGTACCCGAGCGATAATTTCTTCCCAACGCTTTTGCCAGTCTGTCATCTTTTAACCTGCATCCCCATGTTTTTCTAGAGACATTACCGTGCTATGATGCCAAAAACTTGGGAGTTTGGAACCTTGAAGCGGCCAGTTTTACTTAAAGAACAAGGAAAATATATCCTCTCTTGGATCGAAAAGAAAGAAATTCCTGCCAAAGCCCTTCTCTTTGGAGGTTTTTCTAAGGAGGCCACTGCCTATGGGCCACCCCCTTCTCCCACCCTCCTTTTGAACACCTCCTTTTTTGACTCTGAAAACCTTCTCCTTTTAGCGGAAGCAGAAAAGAACCGTCTTGAAGAAAACGTCTTTAAAAGCTATTTCCAAGACACCCGCGAAAAACCGGTGGCCGTAATTTCAAAGCGGCCCCAGGTACTCAAGCACTTTCTTGACGTTTACGGGGGACTTTTTCAGGCCAAGCCTTTTTGTCTGACCAAAGACCCAGCATTTCCAGTTATTGAAGAACTTGCTATCACTCTGAAAAATGGCAAATACTGTCTTTCCTATCTCCTTTGGTCTCCGCTTCAGGAAGAAAAATGTAGCCTCTGCGGCCTTTGTGGACGCCTTTGTCCTCAGGAGGCCATCTTAGCCGGACCGGTGATAGATCTTAGACGTTGCGATTTTTGCCGGAAATGCGAGAAAGAATGCCCTGAAAAGGCTCTTGATCTTTCTCGTTACGAAAAAATCGCTGAAGAATTCCATTTTTTACTTTTTCTGGAGGAGATTCCTCCAGAAATTCCCCAAAAAAGGGGGCGCCTTTACGGGCCTGAAGAATTAGAAGAATTTTTTTCTCGCCTTGGAAATTTTGAAATCACGGAAACTCTTCGTTTTCGAGAAGATATTTGCCAGTTCATCTCCCGTTTTGGTTTTGGTTGTCGGCTCTGTTTCGAAAACTGCCCCCAAAAAGCCTTAGAAATAGAAGAAGGCCTCGTGATAGACCAGTTTCTTTGTGAAGATTGCGGCCTTTGCGTAGGTTTATGCCCCACCGGAGCACTAGATTACACCCCTTTTGAAGAGCGGAGCTTTGTTTCATATCTTAACAAACTTCCTCTTGAAGGACGCACGGTGGTAGTGGGGAGAGAGGAAGAACTTTGGCAATTTTTCTGGAACCGACTTTTCCCTGAAAAAGGAAATTTCTTTTTCCTCACCCATGAAGCCCCTGATGCCTTGGGACTCGCGCAGCTTTTTTCTTTCTTGGCAAAAGGCGTAACAAAAGTGATTTTACTTTCTACTCAGAATTATAACCTAAAAGCAGCCTGCGAGATAGCCTCCCATCTGTTTAAAAGAGAGCCTTTTAAGGCCGTTAGTCTAGAAAAATTGGGCCAAGAATTATATTCTCACGAGGATCCCTTTTTTTGCCTTCCGGAGCTTCCTTCCTACCAGGGGCGAAGACTCTATCTCAAAACGCTCCTTTACAAAATTTGGGAAAAGTTTGGAAAACCACATTTCGACCTGGCAAGAGAAGATTTTGGCTGGGTAGAACTTGATATAAAAAAATGTACCCTTTGTCTGGCTTGTCTCAACGAATGTAGGCAAAATGCCCTTTCAGCAGACGCAGAAAATTTTGCCCTTATCTTTGAACCGGCCCTCTGTGTAGCTTGTGGTGTTTGCGAAAAGATCTGTCCAGAAAAGGCCCTAAGATTACGGAAAGGGCTCTTTTTGCGGGAAGATTTCTTTAAAAAGCTAGTTTTGGCTCAAGATGAGCCGGTCCTGTGTCGGCGTTGTGGTAAGGTTTTTGGAACTAAAAAGAGCCAAGAAAGGGTCCGCCAAAGCCTTTTTTCTTTAGGCAGGTTTACAGAAATACTTTCTCTGCTGGACTATTGTGAAGATTGCCGGGTAAAAGAAATCTTTGAAAAGGCGGAATAGCTTATGGAGGTCTCCCGGGCTCGAAGTATCCTTTATGATCTCTTTGCCCTCTTTTTTCTGCCGGATTTTAACGAAGAAAAATACACCCTGGCCTTAAAAATAATTCAAAATTTACCCCAGACCGGGGTAGAATCTTTTGATAAGGCCTCAAAGGCCCTAAAAGAAGCCCTTTGTAGGCAAAAGCCTTCCGAGATTCGAGAAGAATTTGAAAAATTTTTTATTGTCCCCTTTGAAGGAGAACAAATCCCGCTTGAAGCTTCCTACTACCTAGATGGCAAAATCTTCGGCCCGAGTTTAGTAAAATTGCGCCAACTTCTAGAGCGGTTGGGGCTTGCAAAGGTGGAAGAAATTCCAGAACCTGAAGATCACTTAGGAGTACTTTTGGCTTTAATGGCGGAAAGCGCCCGTCAAAAGAGCTTGATCGAACAACGTGAATTGTTCTATAACTTTCTTAGGCCCTGTGTTTACGGGGTAAGTAAAAGGCTTGGCAAAAAGAATTCTTTTTATAAGACTGTAGTAAAGATGCTTGAGGCCTTTTTAGAACTTGAAGCGCGCTTTTTTGAGGAAGCTTAATTCAGGAGGGAAAAATGGCCAAGGTTGATAAACCTAAAAGATCTTTCATCAAAAAGGCCCTTTTAGCTGCCGGGGCAGCATTGGCCCTCTCCGGTCCTCGCAAAGTGAAAGCCCAGAAGTTGACACCACAAGAAGATGAAATCCTTTACCGGGAGACCAAGGCCTTTAGGGCCTACTATGAATCTTTGCGGCGTTAAGGAGGAAAAAATGGGAGCCAAAAAGGTCTTCTCTAACCCTGCCAAAATAGCAGGCAAACCTATCACCCTTAATCCTAAACTAGCCCGAAGGGCCTTTCTCAAGATTGCAGCCGCCACTGCTGGCCTTACAGGCCTTGCCCTTTCAAGTAAGATCGTTCGGCGCACCGAGGCCAAAGAGAGGCCCAAGACCCCTTATCCAGGCTCTAAAATCATCCGCACCATTTGTACTCACTGTGCTGTAGGGTGTGGCATTTATGCTGAGGTGCAAAATGGGGTCTGGGTACGCCAGGAAATCGCCCAGGATCATCCTATCTCTCGGGGTGGCCATTGCTGTAAAGGAGCAGGCGCCATAGACATGGTAAGAAGCGAAAAGCGGCTCAAATATCCCCTGAAACGTGAAGGAGGCCGCTGGAAAAAGATTTCTTGGGAACAGGCTTTTGATGAAATCTGTTCCAAGCTTCTTGAGATCCGCGAAAAATATGGCCCAGATGCCGTACATTGGAACGGCAGTGCCAAGGTCTCAACAGAGATGGCTTATTTGCAGAGAAAATTAGCAGCTTTCTGGGGGACCAATAACATCGATCACCAAGCCCGTATCTGACATTCCACCACGGTGGCAGGTGTCGCCAACACGTGGGGATACGGAGCTATGACCAATAGCATGAACGATATCCGGCACTCTCGGTGTATTTTTATGATTGGCTCTAACGCCGCCGAGGCCCATCCCGTGGCTTTACAACACATCCTTTACGCCAAAGAAGTAAATGGGGCCCCTCTTATCGTGGTTGATCCGCGTTTCACAAAACTTGCAGCCAAAGCAACCGAATACGTGCGAATCCGACCCGGAACAGACACGGCTTTTCTTATGGGACTTATCAACTACATTATTGAAAACGACTGGCACGACAAAGAATTCATCCGTACTCGAGTGGCTGGTTTTGAAGAAATGCGCAAAGTGGCTGCCCATTATACCCCTGAGGTGGTGGAAGATATCACCGGAATTTCCAAAGAACAGCTTGCTCGGGTAGCCAAACTCCTGGCTACATATCGGCCTGGCACGGTAATTTGGTGCATGGGTATTACCCAACACCATATCGGTTCGAGTAACACCAGGGCTTGTTGCATCCTGCAGCTTGTCCTCGGAAACATGGGGGTTTCAGGTGGGGGGACCAACATTTTTCGAGGTCACGATAATGTGCAGGGAGCCACAGATGTCTGTGTACTTTCCCACTCTTTGCCTGCTTATTACGGGCTCAAAGAAGGGGCCTGGAAACACTGGTGTAAGGTATGGGGAGTAGATTTTGAATGGATAAAGAGTCGCTTCCATAATAAAGAATATCTGCACAAAAAGGGCTTCACTCTTGCCCGCTGGTACGAAGGGGTAATTCAGGAAGATAAAATCACTCAGTATACGCCTATCAAGGCGGTAGTTTTTTGGGGATGCGCCTCAAATTCCCAATCCCAATATCACAAACTCAAAAGAGCGCTTGACAAGTTAGACCTTGTGGTAATAATCGACCCCTTCCCGACTACTACCGCTGCCATGTGTGAGAAGGATAACGTTTATATTCTCCCCTCTACCAGCCAATATGAAACCGAAGGAAGTGTAACCAGCTCTTCCCGTCAGGCTCAGTGGCGCTACAAAGTGGTAGATCCCATTTATGAATCTAAGACCGACTACGAAATTATGGAGGAATTTGTTAAACGGTTTGGTTTTGCAGACAAGTTCTACAAAAATATCAAAAAAGTACCAGAAGACGTCACAAGAGAGATTGCACGAGGAGCCCTCACGATTGGTCTTTGTGGTTGGCTTCCGGAACGAATAAAGAAACACACTGATAATTGGCACACTTTCGACGTAGATACCTTACAGGCCAAGGGAGGGCCCTGTGATGGTGAATATTACGGTCTTCCTTGGCCTTGTTGGACGGAAACCCACCCCGGCACCCCGATCCTTTATGATATCTCGAAACCGGTAACCAAAGGAGGGTTGCCCTTCCGGGCTCGTTTTGGCACGGAATATACCTACCCTGACGGGCGCAAAGAAAACCTGCTTGCAGCTCCAGGGGTGGCCAACCCGGGAAGTGAAGTAAAAGGAGGATATCCGGAATTTCCGGGCTGGAAAACTGACATCAATGTTATTAAAGAGGCTTTAAAACGTGGAATGGCTCCTTTTGGTAATGCCCGGGCTCGATGTTATTGCTGGAATTTCCCTGATCCTGTCCCGGTACATCGAGAACCTCTTCATTCTCCACGATCGGATCTCATCAAAAAATACCCCACTTATCCCGACAAGCCGGATCATTATCGAGTTTACACCCGCTTTGCCAGCGAACAAAAAGTGGCGCTTTCCAAAGAATTTCCACTTATTCTCATTACCGGACGGATGGTAGAACATATGGGAGGTGGAGCAGAAACGCGCAGCAACAAGTATCTGGCTGAACTTGCCCCTGAAATGTACGCCGAAATCAACATCAAAGTAGCAAATGATTACGGTATCCGGGATGGAGAATATTTTTGGATAGAATCTCCTGAAGGAGGAAAAATCAAAGTCAAAGCCAAGGTTACCGACCGGGTAGATGAAAAAACGATTTTCTTACCTTTTCATTTTGGTGGGTTTTTCATGGGGAAATCTTTGGCCCATAATTATCCTGAAGGGCACGTACCTTATGCCTTGGGGGAACCAGCAAATATTGTTACGAATTATGGCTACGACATTATTACCCAAATTCAGGCCACCAAAGAGGGCCTTTGTCGGATAAGAAAGGCTTAGATTAACCCCCGGCGGAACCGCCGGGGTTAAATCAAAGGAGGCACTCATGGCAAGGATGAAATTTCTTTGTGATATTGAGCGTTGTATTGCTTGTAATGGTTGCGTGGTGGCTTGCAAAGAAGGGCACCAACTACCAGTCGGAATCAATCGTCGCCGGGTAGTAATAATTAACGAAGGGCAACCCGGGGAGAAAAGCATTTCTATTGCCTGTATGCATTGCTCTGACGCTCCGTGTATAGCCGTTTGTCCGGTAGGTGCTATTTACCAACGAGAAGACGGTATTGTCCTTGTAAACAAAGACATTTGCATAGGTTGTGGATACTGCTTTATGGCTTGCCCTTTTGGAGCGCCACAGTTTCCACGGGGTAATGCTTTTGGTGCCCGAGGCGCCATGGACAAATGCACTTTTTGTGCTGGAGGCCCTGCTCCTACTTTTTCTGAAAAGGAGCGCCGTCTTTACGGACAGAATCGCATTGCTGAAGGCAAAGTGCCTCTTTGTGCTGGAATGTGTTCTACCAAAGCTTTGTTAGCAGGAGACGGAGCCGTAATAGCAGACATCTTTCGCGAAAGGGTAGCCCGACGCGGAAGCGGAATCGCTTGGGGTTGGTCAAAAGCCTACAAGGAATAAAATATGAAAAGAGCCATTTTAGGGAGCCTTTCCTTTTTTGCTTTTTCAGCTGTGGCCCTTGGGGCAGAAATTCTTCGCCCCTCTGGGCCGATCTCGCCGGTTGCTGTTTTCCGAAAATTAAACGCCCTCCTTCTGGATGCCTGGCCAGATGAAGGAGCAACTTTTATCAAGTCTGTTTCTTCCTTTAAGGATTATTATCTCTATATAATCCTCGGCCTCTTCGGGATTTTTTTACTTCACTATTTTATTTTTGGACCGCGAAGGTTTCTCCACCGGGGGGAGAAAGTTGCCTATTATGGCTTTTTTACCAGGTTTGTCCATTGGGGAGCGGCGGTTAGCATGACTTTTCTTGTGGCTTCAGGGCTTGCGGTTTTATTTGCCAAGGTCTTTGGAGGAGGCCCTTTAGTAATGGGACTGCGAAGTGTTCATTTAGCCGCAGCCTTTGTTTTCGCCATCTTCGCCGTTTTTCTTTTTCTTTCCTTGGTGAAGGATATGTTCCCTGCACCTTATGACTTGAAGTGGTTTTTGATCTTAGGGGGATATCTTACCAGGAAGCCCCGACCTGTACCCGCTGGAAAGTTTAACGCTGGGCAGAAAATGTGGTTTTGGGTAGGCACTGCTGGGGGGCTCGTAATGTTTTATACCGGCTATAAGCTCTATCAATTTACTGCTCCGGTGTCGTACTTGCGCGAACTTCTCAAAATCCATCTTTATCTTGGGCTTGCTGTGGTAGGGCTTTTTCTCATCCATCTTTATATGTCTGTTATTGCTGTCAAAGGGGCTCTCCAAAGCATGCTTACAGGCTTTAAAGATGTAGAAGAAGTGGCCAAAATGCACCCCAAATTTTACGAAAAAATCCGCAAAGAATTTTAGCCCTTCTGAAATTGTTTTAAACCCCCTTCAAAATAAATAAAACTTGCTGTAATAAGGCCTCCCCCCATTAAAGCATAAAGAAAACCCAAAAGAGGCCGGGGAAGACTGGATCTTCTCAAGGTTATTCCCAAAACAATCATTATTGCAATGATGAAGTAACTTTTTAAAGGTTGAAAAGCAAAACAACAAATTCTTTCTGGTTTTTTATCCAGCCGCTTGAGATTACGAAAAGCAATTCTTGCCAAGCCCCAACGACCCACAAAATAAGAAGCCAGAAGGGCCAAAATTAGCAAAAGCATTCCCGAAGAACCCAAGGGCTCTAACCAAAAAAAGGCCCTCATACAGAGGAAAAGCCCTACAGCAAGCCAGAGAAGGCCTGAAATAAAATAAAGCCATTTTTTCTGAACTTCTGGTTTAGGAAGCAAAGAGCCTGACCTTTTGGATATAAAACTTCAGAATAAAAGGCGCTGCCAAAGTAGTAAAAGCTACCACGGCTATCATAATAGTATATAGGGTCTGGTCAAAAATCTGACTCAAACGTCCAAACTCGGCAAAAATAATGCCTACTTCGCCACGAGGAACCATTGCCAGACCTACGAAAAATCTCTCCTTTATAGGTCCACTTATAGCAAAGCCTGCCACGGCTTTGGTGAAGAGAGCAACTATAGAAAACATTAAAAAGTAAAACACAAAATGCCAGTCGAGCTCTATAGCTCGAAAATTGATCTCAAGCCCTACATAAACAAAAAAGAGAGGAGTAAAAACTAAAATTAGAGGGTCAATAATACTTTTAACGCTCTTAAAAGTGGCGGGGGAGACTCGAAGACTTGCAGCAAAAGGCACTACAAACCGCCGCGAAAAAGCCAGACCTCCGGTAAAGGCCCCTAAAATTTCAGGGGCACCAAAACGTTTTGCCAAATAAGCTAAAAAGAAAATAAGAGAAAGGATAGTAGAAGGCACAAAATCGTAGCTTTTGAGTTTACGTGCTAAAAAATCTATAAGGAGAGCAATAATATGAGCGGCGAGGGGCGCCAAGAAAAAGAAAGTAAAAATGTAAAAACCATAGGTAAAAGTAGTTAAAAAACCTAAAGTCCCAGTTTGAGCAAATTCATAGAGAAGAGTAAGAAGAAGTACTCCCAAGATATCATCTACTACTGCTGCAGCTAAAACAATTTGAGCGCTTCTCGTTTCTAAATGGCCTAGATCATGTAAAATACGCACTGTAATACCAATACTAGTAGCAGCAAGTGTACCCCCAATAAAAAGAGAGGCTGTTCCTGAAAGCCCCATAAAGTAACGACCTATTGCAAAACCAAACACAATGGGTAGAAAAGCCCCTAGAATCGCAACACAAAAGGCCTGAAACCCTGTCCGGCGTAAATAACCAATGTCAACTTCAAGTCCAATCTCGAAAAGGAGAAGAATAATGCCTATTTCTGCCAAAAATTTGAGGACAGCCTGAGGTTCCACCCAGCCCAAAAAACTAGGCCCTAAAAGTAGGCCTGTGAAGATTTCTCCTAAAACAGAAGGAACCCCAAACCTATGAAAAAGGGTACCAAAAAGCCGGGCTAAGAAGAAAATAAGAGCCAAATTTAACAAAAGGGTGTGGACGTCGACTTTCACTCTTTAGACCTCCTTCAAGATGATAGCCGAGATTTATTTTTGCAAAGGTCTCGTCTTGCCAGCTGCGTGTTTGCTTACTAGTTTTGCCTCCATGCTACCAGAGCTTTCTCAAAAGAAGAGATTTGTCCGTCAGAAATTTTCACGAGTAACAAGAAGATATGATCTCGTAAATACCTTGGGAAGTTTCGGATTAGATCACTGGTGGCGTTATCGCCTGGTCCAAAAAATTGGTTCTTATACCGGCCCTATCCTCGATCTCTGTGCCGGAACCCTAACCCTTGCCAAAGAAATTGTAAGGCAACGCCCGCGCCCAGTAATAGCGCTTGACATAACCTTAGAAATGCTCGCCTACGGAAAATTTCGTCTGGCCAGCCACCCCGCTACCAGCTTTATCTTTCTTGTCCAAGGAGATGCAGAAAATCTCCCCTTCCCGAAGGAAATTTTCTCTGCTGTCACCGTGGCCTTTGGAATCAGAAATCTTCCCCATCCTGATAGGTGTTTTACTGAGGTTTTTCGAGTCTTAAAACCCGGAGGAAAATTTGTAATTCTCGAATTTTCTCGTCCCAAAACGCCTATCTTCGCCTCTCTTTATCGCTTTTATCTCTTTCATTTCATGCCCCTTTTAGGCGGCAGCCTTACTGGCGACCGTGAAGCCTACGAATACTTGGCCCGTTCTATAGAAAGCTTTCCCTCGCCAAGGGAAATCTGCTACAGCTTAGAAGCCGCTGGCTTTCGAGAGGTAAATTTTGAAAATCTTACCTTTGGGGTGGTAAGTATCTATCAAGCCTCAAAAATTTAGGGTTCTTATTCTCCAATGACTCTTTTCTCAAGGCGTTGAATGCGACTCAAAAGATCAGCTGTAACTTCTCGGTTCTGTCTCATTCTCTCAATCTCTTGAGCAAGTTTGCCTACCTGGAAGGTAAGTTGATCCACTCGTGTATTAAGCCCGTCTATCCGACCGGCAAGCTCTGCTCGCACCTCACCAATCTGATTGGTAAGCTCTGCCCGTACATCACTGATCTGATCGGTAAGTTCTGCCCGAAATTCGCTGATTCGACCGGTAAGCTCTGCTCGCACCTCCCTGATCTGAGCGGTAAATTCTGCCCGTACTTCCCTAATTTGGTTCGTAAGCTCTGCACGTACTTCGTCAATACGTTTGTTAGTTTCATCAATACGACGGCTCTGATCTACCAGATGGCGATTTATGTCGTCGAGCCGCTTGTTGGTGATCTCCATCTGGCTGCGCAGCTCATAACTTTCTTTGCGAATATCTTCAAGCTTCGGCAAAACAAGCTCTTTAAGAGCAGCCCTTACGGCTTCTTTAAGATCCATACTTCCCCACGACAAGCTTTAGAGATCTTACGAAGCTCGGTTTCAGCTTATAAAGCTTTTAAATTCATTTTATCCTAAAACGACAAAAAACAAAAAGAGTTTTAATATTGGGGACATTAAACGCCGACATCGTAAAGAATCCGTTCCTATTTTTCGGCGAAAAAACAGGATGGATCCCAAAGAGTATCTCGCCAAAAGTGCTCCAGTGATAAAAAAATTGTAGTCTTCTTTTTCGTTTAAATTTAAAATGAACAAATTCTCAAAATTATTGGAAATCAAAGAAGCTAGATTCTCTCTTTATTTTTCTGCTCTAAAACTTCGGTCACAAATTGATTAGCCAGCTCCCGGAGCTTCCTCCCTTTTACCAATCCGTCTAGCCAAGGTAGAGGAATCTCTGCGAGACCATAATAAAGACCAGCCGCCGCCCCTGCTATGGCTGCCGTAGTATCAGTATCGCCCCCCAAACGTACTGCAAGTTTTACGGCTTCTTTAAAGCTATTTGTGTGAAAAAGAATCCCGAAAGCGGCTAAAAGGGTATGAACCACATAACCTGAAGTTTGAAGCGCCTCTACAGGAAGAGAAAACAATGAACCATCCCAAAGAGGGGTAAAATGTAATGCCTCTCGCGAAAAAAGACGATTTTCTTTGCAGAGGCTAAGACCTTGCGCCCTTACATAAAGGAGAGCTTCCGTAAGTTTTTGGCCGAGGATAAACCTCTGGAGGAGAAGGGCATAAAGTCCACAGGCCAGAAACACCCGCGGATGGGCATGAGTGAGGGAAGAAGCCTCCCAAACCCGGGCTAGTAACGTCTTTTCGGAGGCGTCTCCATACCATAAAACTATTGGAAGAAGACGCATAAGACTGCCATTTCCACAATCTCTTTCCCCTCTTCCTCCAGCATGTTCCGGAAGGATACCACTTGCAAAACGCAAAAGAGCCTTTCTAGTAGCCTTTCCTATCCCGATAGCCTCTCCAAAAGGCGTAAAATATCCTTCCTTTAACCAGCGCCAAAAACGAAAAGCAAGATCCCTAAGATTAAGTCCTTGGCAGACTAAAAGACTTTCTACCGTAAGAAAAGTTAGAGAAGTATCATCAGACCAAGTACCAGGAGGAAATTTCCCACGCTGAAAATAACAAAGATTTATCTCAATTAAATCTTCAAGCCTTAATCCTTCAAAAGGAAAACCCAAAGCATCCCCTATTGCTAAGCCTAGAAGGGAAGCAAAATATTTTTCCTTTAAGGACCCTTGCATGATTAGGGCCTCCAGAATCCTCTAAATCGGAAAGTAAAGCTCACAGAAGTTTACATTTGGAGCGGCCTTAAGCTCCAAGCCCTTTGCGAGACAGATAGCCTTTCATGAATTTTTTTATCCGTTCGTAAGCACGTTCTAAAACATCTTCAGGAGGCAAAAATACCACCCGAAAGTGAGCTGTCCCGGGCTTTTGGCCAAAACCGCTCCCGTGGACAACTACCACTCCAGTCTCAGCAATGAGTTCTTTTACAAAATCGCGATCCGAAACACCGGGAATATCAATTTTAGGGAAGGCATAGAAAGCCCCTTCCGGCTTCACACAAGATATACCAGGAATATCATTCAACATCTCTACGGTAAGATCTCGCCGGCGTTCAAGTTTTTCCAAGACCTCCTGAAGATGGCTTTGGTTACCGTTTAAGGCCACAGGAATAGCATATTGCTTAGGATGACTAGTAGAAAGGCGCGCACGAGCCAGCTTATGAATGGCCTCTACAAAATCTCTTACCACTTCCCAAGGGCCAGAGACTATTCCCCAGCCAATACGAAAACCCGGGGCTAAATAACATTTGGAAAGGCCGTTAAAGGTAACCATCGGGACTTCTGGGTCTAAAGAGGCGATGGAAATGTGCTTTTTTCCGTCAAATACCAGTTTGTCATAAATTTCATCCGATAAAATGACAAGTTGGTGTTTTTTGGCAATCTCTATGATACCGCGTAAGGTCTCTTCCGAATAAACAGCCCCAGTAGGATTGTTAGGGTTAATGATAACAATAGCACGGGTCTTTTCGTTTACTTTGGATGCAATATCATCCAAATCGGGCTGCCAAGCATTTTCTTCATCAAGGTAGTAGGGATTGGGCTCCGCCCCCAGTTTGGCCAAAATAGCCGTATAGAGGGGATAGCCTGGGTAAGGAACAAGAACATTTTCTCCCTCATTAACCAAAGCCGTAAGGGTAAAATCAATGGCTTCACTGGCCCCAGTGGTGATAAAAATATCCGCAGGCTCAATGCCCTTCTGTCTGGCTTCCTTGCGAATGGCACAAATAGCTTCATCTACTCCTTCTGAAGCTGAATAACCTGTAAGATTCTCACACATGGCTTGGTAAGTGGCCTCTACTAAAGGGGCTGGGGTGCGGAAATCATATTGGATTGGGTCTCCAATATTTAAAAAAAGAAGCTCCTTTCCTTTCTTGCGGGCCTCCTCCGCTACCAAAACAATGTCTCTTACGGCGTACTCAATATTTTCTGTACGTTTAGCCGGCTTAATCGGCTCAAAACTTCCTCTCATTTCCTCCACTCACCTTAAATAATGTCAAACTATGATAATGCCCCTCCTTCTGGCTGGTGTCAATGGGGCATTTCCTTAGAATTCCGGGAAGTTTATCTTATTAAGCAAATAAGAAATTATATTATCAAAAACAAAGATTAATTAATGGAAAAAGATATTATAAAAAGCATGTATCAAGGCCAAAAGAAGGGTGCTATATGCCAAAAGATGATGGCGTCTACGGGTAGCCTTGCCCCTAAGCATCGCAAAACCAATGCCTGCTGTAGAAAAGAGCAAGACGAGGAGTAACAACCCACTTATTAAACCAAAACTTGTCCCCTTTTCTTCGCCAGCCCAGACGGGACCTGTAAATCCCAAGAACCATATAAACGTTAGAAATAACATTCCTAACATTCCTAACATCTTTTTGGTTTTTAATATATTACTTTGGAGCATTTTTTGTCGACAGTATATTAGGATCCGTTCTCATTTTTTGTTCCGAAAAATGGGAACGGATCCTAATCTGACATTCTATATCCCCCAGTATAAAGGCGGGCTTCCCGCCTTTATACTTTTATTTGATAAAACACCTAAGCTTACGGCTCCGACTGGGATGGCGAAGTTTTCGAAGGGCCTTAGCTTCTATCTGACGAATTCTTTCTCTCGTAACTTTAAATTCTCGCCCCACCTCTTCAAGTGTGTGTTCTCCCCTTTCTCCAATTCCAAAGCGCATCCGCAAGACCTTTTCTTCTCGTGGAGTAAGGGTAGCCAAAACACGTCTGGTTTGTTCTACTAAACTTAAAGAAACTGCCACTTGGTCTGGAGCTGGCACCCGGGGGTCTTCGATAAAATCTCCAAGATGGGAATCTTCGTCTTCCCCCACCGGGGTTTCAAGTGAAATGGGCTCTTTGGCGATCTTTAGGATCTTGCGCACCTTCTCTACCGGCAGATCCATTCGTGCCGCAATTTCTTCTGGTGAGGGCTCTTGACCAGTTTCTTGGTAAATCTGAAGCGAAACACGAACCAACTTATTAATGGTTTCGATCATGTGGACCGGAATGCGGATAGTACGGGCCTGATCTGCAATAGCCCGTGTGATGGCCTGGCGAATCCACCAGGTAGCATAAGTACTAAATTTATAACCGCGGCGATAATCAAATTTTTCAACGGCCTTCATGAGACCAATATTTCCTTCTTGAATAAGATCCAAAAATTGAAGCCCCCGGCCGGTATACTTTTTGGCAATCGAAACTACCAAACGCAAATTGGCCTTAACGAGTTCTTCTTTAGCTCGTTTGGCCCGAAAGACCCCAATCTCAACTTCTTTGGCTACATTTTCGAGTTTTTTGACCGGAAGTCCCGATCTTTCTTCTGCAGCCTTAAGGGCCTTTTTGGCCAAAAGATAGCGGGCCCGCAGATTAAGAAATTGATCAATGTTTAGTCCAAGCCTTTCTGCTGCCTTTTCTATCTCAGAAAAATGGCCATTAGTTCGGGAAAAATAGGCTGTAAGCCTAGCAAGAGAATGCCCCGACTCCTGCGTACAGGCCCTGAGCTCTCTGTGGGCTTTGCGGACCTCCTCGAAGGCCTTGAGGACGGGTGCCGTAAGTCGCTCCAAACAACGTTTGTCAAGACGCACTTGAAGCAAGCGCGATAAGACCTCTTCTCGAAGCTTGTTAATCCGTTGGCGAATACGAAGACGGGCCTTTTTCTCCTCAAGTTTGGAAACTTTTTCTTCTAAAGAGAGAAGCTCTCTAGCCAGACTCCTGATCTCAAGCAATAAACCTTTAAGCCCTTGATTGCGCTCTTCAACCGCTTCTTCCTCTTCCATCAGATAATCATCAAGATCCCTTACAATCTCCCTGGCTTTAAGCCTTCCGGCAAAAAACTCTTCACAAATATTTAAGAGTTCTTCCACCGTGCCTCGAGCCTTAATCGCAGCCCTTAATGCTTGATGCTCTCCTTCTTCTATAATTTTGGCCACTTCTACTTCTTCTTCGCGGGAAAGAAGCCGTGCTTGCCCCATTTCCTTAAGGTAAATCTTTACCGGATCTGAACGGGAAATTTCTTCGATCACTTCTTCGGAGAGTTCTTCTGTCACAGATTCTTCCGGAACCACCTTTACATCTAGATTTTCTACAAGGTCTGCTACCTCTTCGAGTTGGGCTGCCAAAGGTTTAATGATGGAAATTTGTTTTGCCCGACGCCCCTCCTCAAAACCCCCAAGGCCGGCCAATTCTTTGGTGAGGTCTGCCATAAACCCCTCCCTCTAAGATTTTTCAAAATTTTAAAATTGACACCGAAGCTGTTGATATTCTTTAAGAAGCCTTAAGGCCTCTTCCTCTCGGCCAGAGGCCTCGGCCTCTTTAATAGCTTTAAGAAGGCTTTCTAACCGGGCCTTTCTCTGGCGCCGTATAAGCCAAACCTTAATCTCTACCGCTACTTTCTCGGGTGGTTCTCCTTCAAATGGCGGAGAAGACAAGAGGATTTCACTTAGAAGAGCCTGAAGCTCTAAATCTTCAAGAGCCAGATCAGCTGGCAAAGTATCCCGTGAGGCCTTGAGGATCTCCAAAAGGGCTCGCAGACGGGAATCCTTAACAACCTCTAAGAGCCCGACATCCCAAAGTTCTTCTAGATACCGAGGATAATGGACAACAAATTCCACGAGAGCCCTTTCAGAATAAGGAACAACTCTCTTGGGGCCGGAATTTCCGTCAGAAAATTTGAGACTTCGGCGAAGAGCAGATTCTGAAACCTGAAGTCTTTCTGCCACTTGGCTGAGCTTGAGTTCAAAAAGTACCGGATCTTTAATAGACTCGAGCACTGGTTGAAGTTCTTTAAAAAGGGCCAAACGTCCCTCAAGGCTCTGAGGAAACTTGGCCGCCAAATAACGAATCATAAAATCAAAAACCTCTTCGGCTTCCTCTTTGAGGGTGTAAAAGGCCCGTGGGCCATATTTCCTTACGAAACTATCTGGATCATGCCCTGCAGGAAGCAATATGACCTTGGGAAAGAGACCAGCATTGAAAAAAACAGGAGCCGCTCGCATGGCAGCCTTAAAGCCTGCCTCATCCGCGTCGAAGACCAAAAACCACTCTGCCTGAAGCCCTTTTAAAAGACGAACGTGTTGTGATGTAAGAGCAGTACCCAAAGTGGCTACACTTTCTTTTACACCAGATTCGTAAAGGGAAAGGAGATCGAGATAACCCTCCACCACAAAACCAAACCCTGCTTCTTTGATAGCGGCTTTGGTATGAGAAAAGCCGTAGAGGATAGCACTCTTGTGATAAACCAAAGTCTCTGGAGTGTTGAGATACTTCGGTTCTCCTGGACCGATAACCCGCCCTCCAAAGCCTGCCACTCTCCCAGAGCTATCCCAAATAGGAAAGATGAGCCTCTGGCGAAAACGATCGTAAAAACTACCATCTTCTCGACGCACTAAAAGACCAGCTTCCTCCGCAAGGGAAAGATCTACCCCGGCCAGACGCAAATGGGAAACCAGACTATCGTAAGAATCGGGAGCATATCCTAAGCCGAAAAGACGGGCTGTCTTTTCGGAAAGACCTCGCTCGTTAAGATACTCCCGGCCAATCTTCCCGGCTTCTGAGGCCCAGAGAAGATGTTCAAAAAAACGTCTGGCTTTTTCGTTGATTTCAAAAAGGACCTCTCTTTTTCCACTAAGTTCGCGATCAGGCAGAGACGATGAAATAGGGATATCAAACCGCCTGGCAAGCTCTTTTACCGCCTCGGCAAAATCAAGATTATGAAACTTCATGTAGAAGGTAATGACATCGCCCCCTACCCCGCAGCCAAAACAATGAAAAATTTGACGCTCCTCACTTACCGTAAAGGAGGGTTTTTTATCAGCGTGAAAAGGGCAAAGACCCAAATAGTTGCGCCCACTGCGTCTTAAAGAAATATGCTCCCCGATGATATCTACGATATTGGCCACCTCTTTGATGCGCCGGGCAACCTCTTTAAGCCCCACGCCTTCCCCCTTGATTGGCTAGCTCCACTATGGTTACTGCTTCGCCTCCCTCAAAGGGGGACCCTGGCCGCATGGTAGCTACTTGTTGATGCTCCTTAAGATATTGCCGGATAGCACGCAAAAGACGACCACTCCCAAGTCCGTGGACAATGGTGAGTCTTGATTTTCCGGAAAGAAAGGCCCGATCCAGAACTTTTTCAAGCTCACAAAGGGCATCTTCTACCGTAAGACCTATCAAATTAAGCGTCTCCGGAACTTCTTTTTCAGCGTCTATCTTAAAAGTGGCGTAAGAAGGCCTTGGTCCTTCTTCAGGTAATACTATAAGGTCTTTAAGCTCAACTTCCACCCTAAAAGGCCCCATCTGCACTTCTGCTATCTGCCCTTTAAGACGCAATACCCGCCCTTCCTGAGAAAAGCCTTTAAGCCTTACCCGAGCTCCTGCTCTTACAGGGAGAGAAACCACCTCCTCCGCAGAGGCCTCTTTGGCCTTTTGCTTCAAAAATTCGCCAAAAGCCAGACGCGCCTTCTTCTCCCCAATTTTGCGGGCCTTAAGACCTCTCAAAAATTCCTGAAATTCTTTTTCAAGTTCTTTAAGTTTCTCCTCCCATTTGTGGATAAGATGAGCCTCTTTTTGGGAGAAACGGGTCTTAAGCTCCCTTTCAAGCTCTTTAAGGGCTTTTCTCTCGCTTTCGAGGGCCTCCTTTTCCTTCAAAAGATTTTGTTTTTCGGCTTCAAGCTCCTTAAGAAGCCTTTCAAGCCCGAAAATTACCTCTTTGAAGGCTTCATCTCCCCGACCTAAATACTCTTGGGCCCGAGAAATTATCTCTGACGGAAGACCAAGTTTTTCGGCAAGTCTTAATCCCAAAGAAAGCCCGGCTACTCCATAAATTAAACGATAAGTAGGCTCACCGGTTTCTTCCTCAAAAGAAACAGCCAGTGGCAAAATCCAATCTTTAGTGAAAGAAAAGGCTTTTAAAGCTTCATAATGAGTGGTAGCAAAAACCCGGGCCCCTTTTTCATAAAGCTTTTCAATCACTGCCATGGCAAGAGCGGCCCCTTCTTCGGGAGCAGTGCCCCGACCAATCTCATCGAGGAGAAAAAGACACCCTGGACCGGCCTCCAAAAGGGCCCTTTTGAGATTTTTGACGTGGGCAGAAAAACTACTCTCACTATTGGAAAGATCTTGCTCATCTCCTAGATCTACAAAAATCTCTTTAAAGAGCGGCACCTCGCTCCCAGAGGCTACAGGAATAGGAAGCCCACATTGGGCCATAACCAAAAGGAGCCCTAACGTCTTAAGGGCTACGGTTTTACCACCCATGTTAGGACCGCTAACGATGACAACTGGCTTTTCTTCGGGAAAGAGAAAATCGTTTCGCACCACGTTGCGACCAGCAAGAAGGAGAAGAGGATGGGCTGCCCCCCACAACTTAATATCTCCAGCGGCCTTGTAAATAGGAATAGTACCCCCTAGACGTTCCCCTAAAGCCGCTTTCGCTTGTAGAATGTCTAACTCGGCAAAGATTTCCTCTAGCAAAAAGAGCTCCTCTGCAAAAGTAGCTATCTCCTGCGAAAGTTGCTTTAAGATCCTTTCGATCTCTCTTTCTTCTTCTCTACGCAGCCTTTCAAGTTCGTTCTCCAACTGGACAATCTCTAACGGCTCAATAAAAACCGTAGCACCACTGGCAGAAACGTCATGAAGAATCCCCGAAACTTTTCCTTTTGCTTCGGCCTTAATAGGAAACACATAACGCCCACGCCTCTGGGTAATAATTTCCTCCTGAAGGAGCCCTTCTTTAGCAAAACGCAGCAAAAGCTCCTCTAAACGCTTGCGCAACTGTTTCTCTAATCGTTTTTGAGCCTCTTTTAGCTCCAACAATGTGGAGGAAGCATCTGGACGAATTCCATCGGGAGCAAGAATTTTTTCTACATGACGTCTGAGCTTAGAAAGAGTAGGTAAAGAACGTAAGAGGGGCAAAAGGGCCTTCAAATCTTTAATTTTTTTGAGGTAAGAAGCAACCTCCCGTAAGGCCCAAAGATAGCGTCTTAAAACAAGGGCCTCTTCCAAGGAAATAACCCCTCCTTGAAGGGCCCGCTTTACCACCGGAGAAAGGGAAGGAAGTTCTGGCAGGGGAGGACGGCCCGCCTCTGCTAAAAGACGCATCATCTCCTGGACTTTAGACCCCAATTCATGGAGCTTTGTAAGTGAAACTAAAGGGCTCAGAGCTTCAAGTCGACGACGGCCAGGCTCCGTGCGCGCTTCGTGAAGGAGAAAATTTTTTAGCTTGGAAAATTCAAGTTTTTCAAGACTAAATGACTTCATGCCTTAAAAGGCAAAAATAAGGCCCGGTTTTGCCGGGCCTTATTTTCTTTAATATTCGCGCTGTTTCATGCGCTTTAGGCGTTTGAGGAGCCGCTTGCGAGCTGCCATGAGCTTCTTTTTGCGGCGCACACTGGGCTTTTCGTAATACTCCCGCTTTTTGATCTCAGAGAGGATTCCCGCCTTCTCACATGCCTTCTTAAAGCGCTTTAGCGCCTGCTCAAAAGGCTCATCTTCCCTAACAATTACGCCAGCCAAAAAACTCCCTCCCTCCGTTTTGAGTTATAGTGCCTTGCATAATAACACCCCTGGAAGGGGTGTCAACTAGAAGACTTTAAAAAATGAAGATTCATTCATTATTGATTCTCAGGATCACTAGAAAGACTAATATCTTGAAGAAAGGCCAAAATGTTTTCCGGAAATTTAACGAGTTTTCCCCTGCGGTTCACCGGAGCATGTACCGTATAACCCTCGCAAATGAGCTCCTTTTGGCGATATATCCTGTAATTGAAACACACTTTATAACTTTTGGCCTCGCTGATCCAGGTTTTGATCTCTAGCAAATCATCGTAACGGGCCGGACGACGATAACGCACATGAGCTTCAGCCACAGGTAAGATAAGACCTTCCTTTTCTTCTATTTCACGATAAGTAAGCCCATTTTGACGTAAAAGCTCGGTACGGCCAATCTCAAAGAGGCGAAGATAATTGCCGTAGTAAAGCACTCCACCACAATCGGTATCTCCGTAGATAACCCGATAAGAAACCCTTGCAACCGTGTCCATGCAGGCATAACCTAACTTGAAAATTTGCTTACGCCAAGGAGGCCTGATGCCCAAACTTCCTCGTAAAAATCCCCGTGCAATGGCCCTTAAAGTCCTTATCCGCTGGGAGGTTAAAAAGCCCCTTCTTGACGAAGTGCTCTCGGAAGTACTTGATAAAAGCGTGCTTCCCGATCCACGAGATCAGGCTCTGGTGGCAGAACTCATCAATGGCGTGGTAAGATACCTTACCTATCTTGACTACCTGCTCGCCCGTATAAGCAAAAAACCTCTTGAAAAACTGGATCCCGAAGTCCGAAATGCCTTACGCCTTGGAGCTTATCAGCTACTTTTTACCCGGGTCCCAACTCAGGCAGCAGTGGCAGAAACGGTAAAAATCCTAAAGCGCCGGCGGGGACAGTGGATTGTAAATTTTGTAAACGCCATCTTGCGAGAACTTGCCCGCCGCAAGGATGAAATAGATCTTCCCCCACGGGAAATGGATCCTGCAGCCTACCTTACTGTGCGTTATTCTTACCCCCGCTGGCTGGTAGAGAGATGGCTTACTCGCTTTGGAGAAGAAGAAACCGAAGCCCTTCTTAAAGCCGGAAACGAAAGGCCGGTACTCGTAGTGCGCGCCAATACCCTGCGGGTTACACGGGAGCAGCTTCTTCTTTATCTCAAAGCCGAAATTCCCGGAGCCTCACCTTGTAAATATAGCCCGGATGGTATTGCCCTCCAAGGTTTTCAGGGAAGAATAACCAACCTGCGGGCCTTTAAAGTTGGCTGGCTCCAGGTTCAGGACGAAGCCAGCCAGCTTGTAAGCTACCTTGTAAGCCCCAAGCCTGGAGAGCGCATTTTAGATGCTTGTGCGGGGGTGGGAGGAAAGACTACCCATTTAGCCCAACTGATGCGCAATACTGGTCGAATCTACGCCATGGATGTCCTTCCTTGGCGGCTTAAACGCCTTGAAGAAAACGCGAGACGTCTTGGCGTAACTAATATTGAAGTAATCACCGGAGACGCCACCAAATCTATCGAAACCTTAGGAGGTAATTTCTTCGACCGCATCTTGATCGACGCTCCTTGCACTGGAACAGGTGTTATCAGGAGACATCCGGACATTAAGTGGGCCCGCAGCCCAGAAGATCTGATACGTGTACCGGAAAAACAGCTCCTTTTACTTAAATCTCTTGCTCCTTTACTTAAACGGGGCGGTGTAATGGTTTACGCCACTTGTAGTCTTGAGCCTGAAGAAAACGAAGATGTCATAAGACGCTTTCTAGAAGAAGTTTCAGGCTTTGTGGTCGAAGACGCCCGCAAGGCCCTTCCTCAAACAGCCCACGAACTGGTAGGAGAAGACGGCTTTCTTCACACTTACCCCCATCGTCATGGGCTTGATGGCTTTTTCGCCGCTCGCCTGCGCAAAAATAATTAAAAACTTTTCTCAAAGCCTCTCTCAGGATCTGTCCTAATTGTCAGAATGAGACCTCTGAAAAAGTCCAAATTGCTATATTAATTCACAGTGAACGTAAATCTGTTACTTAAAGAAATATATAAGAAAACTGATAAGTTTTAAATGCGCTTGAGAATTTCTCAGAGGTCTCAGAACAAAAATAGAAACGGAACTCTAACAATTGTGCTTACCAATGCTAAAAAGTCTTTCTATGGTTAAACCCGATGAGCAAAATATCTTTTCACATTACTCTAATTCATAAGACCAAATGGGAAGAATCTCTCTCTTGCGTAATTCTTCTTCTATAGCAGGTGGAAAATCGTGGGCCACAAAAACTTTAAATACCAAAAGACCTTCTTTCTTATGAAGAGATTCACATAACTTTTCGAAACGGGAAATTTCTTTTTTAGAATGGTCTTACCTTGGCTTCCCCAAGAACAAGGACTTTTTCGCCCTCCTTAAGGGCATAACCATAAATGTTGATCTGCCTCTCTTTACCACGGATTTTTATATACTTCCTTACAAAGCGGCCTTCCGCCTTAAGACCACGTTCAGCCAGAATGGTAGGTAAAGTTTTATAAGCCCGATTCTCAAGCGTGTAACCCACCGTATCTGAAAGACCTTCCACCCTCTCCTCCAGTCGGTCAAGTCTCCTAAACGCCCCCTTAAGAACTCTTCGGTCTTCTTCTGAGCCTCAGCTAGCTCGGCCATCTTTTCTTCAAGAGTTGTTAACCGCTCTTCGGTCTTCCTCTGAGCCTCAGCTAGCTCTTCGACAATCCGTTCCAAACGATCGAGCCTTTCTTCGGTCTTCCTCTGGGCTTCGGCTAGCTTGTTAATGGCCTCCCATACCCGACGAAAGTTTTCTTCTGTTCTCTCTGCAAAGGCTTCAAACCTCTTCTCGAAAGCCTCAAAGTCTTTTTTGGTAA
>Ga0256833_1000284_pt1 | contig 40618 bp, 30 predicted proteins | sample 356284metaG_FD_190535 | JGI IMG/M metagenome (GOLD analysis project Ga0256833, IMG submission 190535) | Hydrothermal vent microbial communities from Mid Atlantic Ridge, Atlantic Ocean - 356-284 | ecosystem: Environmental > Aquatic > Marine > Hydrothermal vents | place: Atlantic Ocean: Mid... | reverse complement strand
TGATAACGGATACGGGCTGCGAGTATTGGCTGACACGCTCTTCGGGCATAAGGCATAATAAAACCTGTCGTAACTTCGGCAACACAAACGGACGCTGTGCTACCAAAGACGAAGGAAGAGCCTGCAATTTGAGGTCTCATAAAAATGGTTGACAAAAACATGTGAACCGTGAACGTATTGTTTAAAAATTTCATTTGGTTAATAAAATAATTAATTTTAAATTTGCCTTACCGATGGAAGCGGAGAATGTATTTGTTCTGGGGAGATCAAATTAATGAATGAAGTGAAGCAATATTAAGCCGGCTTTGAAGTCATACTATCGCATGTTTTCAAGTCCTACTTTACATTTTTATTTTTATTGTTTCAAATAATTTTAAAACATTCGGTTTTTTCGGACTGTCTTCAAATATCTTTGCTCTTGAAAGCGTTTTTAAAGGTAAGAATCCGAACCCTATGATATGGTATATACAGCTATATAGGTATTAAAAAAAGATTATGAAAAAAGTAATTTTTATTTTATTTGCTATTTTTTTTACTAACATCAGTTCGAGCCAGATAACAAATTATAAAATTTTAGATGAAAATACTCAAAAGACGGTATTGTTAGATGATTTTTTCAACCTTTTTTATTCTTTAAAAAACTATAAAGTTGAGAAGATATTTTTCTTGAAAAACGGTATTCTTTTGTGGGATAAAAACAATTCAAAATTCATATTACTGGATTATGATTCAAAAACAACAATTGATGAATATACGATAACTAAAAAAAAGGGATACAAAAGAAGAAGTTACAATTATTACAACCCATTTTTCTTTAATGCTGAAACTAGACCTAGTATTATTGGTGAAAATAAAGTGTTTATAGGTATAGTTAAAACAAAAAAAAGATTAGGACACAAAGGATTTCAAATTTTGAATATAAAGATAAATAATAATAAAATTGACATTGAATTAATTCCTTTTGAACCGGAAAAATTATTTAAAAGTTTTGATCTTAAAAATTCAAATTTCCCGGATAAACGATATACTTTGGAAACCGGATTGGCTTCTTTACAACTTATTAATATTTTCCCGTACGATAAAAAAGGTACATTTTTATATCAATTCTTCGGTTTACCTTATGTCAATGCTAATAAAAAAGAAAGACATAGCGATAATACTGTTTTTAATCCGGTATTATACCTTAAAAAACATAATTCAATTGGTCAAATAGTTTTTAATAAACATAATTATTATAAGTCAAATTTTAATTTATATCAATTATTTAATATTGATGATGATATCTTCATATATAAAAATAGAGATAAAACGTTTTTTAATACATCTGATTCGTCAGAATATACAATAATTAATAATCTAAATTATGACAGTTCTAGATATTTTAAAAAATTAACTTTAATCGAAGACAGAAAAAACCAAGAAAAATATATTATTAATACGTATAGCACAAACAAAAAAGGTGTAAATTACGAGTATGTATTTTTTAAAATAAAATCAATTGATAAAAATGAAAAAATAATAAAAACAAAGTTAAAATTATTTATTAGTTCTAAAAGAAAAATTGATATTTTAGCAATTTATGATAGAAAAATATTTGTAAAAAGAGAAAATCCTATAATTCCAAATGAGATAGGAATTTATACAATTAATTTTCCCGAAAATAAAAATAAAGCATATAATTATGTATTGACAGAAAAAAAAATGAATCAAAATGATATAAAATCATCACAAAGATTAAATATTGATAATACTCTTTTTAACGAATATAGATTAATTCAAATTGATAGTTTTAAAATCTTTGATAGTGTTCCGGATTCTATTCCTGCTGATTTACAAATATGTCAAAAATCTATAAAATGTCTATTGAAGACCGTTTCCATATTACTCAAAAACAAAAGTTATAAATACGTTTTTAAAAATTTAATGGTATATGATGATGATGACATAGAATTACTACGTAAAAATAAAGAAATATTTAAAGATAAATCTAATTTAATATTTCTAAATGAGTTGTATGCCAAAGCTTATATTGATTATGATAAAGCTCTATGGATTCAAGATGATTTTGGTATTATAGAGGGAGAATATCCGGACTTTATAATATTTGTAGTAAAACTCAATAATAAGTACTATCTAAGTGTCAAAATGATTAAATAAATGCAAATGTTTAAAATAAGAATTCTCACCCTTTTTATTTGGATTTTTCTAAATCAAAGTTGCCTAAATAGTGTCTGTCCACAAAGTCATTAAAATTTAAAAATAATATTTTTACGATATTTTTACTTTATTCAAATTACTGATGCTAAGGCATCACTAATTCTCAGAAAGACAAAAATCTCATTAAAAATCTTAATTTTTCAAAAATCAAGCACTTTATAGACAGACACTATTTAGTGTCTGTCTATAAAGTCATTAAAATTGAAAAATAATCTTTTTGGAATATTTTGAAGAATATTGACGTCTTAATTTTGAATGAAACGCATGATTTACTTCAATATCGAGTACTTACAAATTCGTTACTGAGCGAATTAAAAAAAATCAGGATCTGAATATATTGGAAGCGAAGCATTAAACATTGAACAGAAACTATCTAATCTCTATCAATAGTTTTGTTCCCGTTTCTTTATTAGAGATAATCTTCAATTTAGCTCCTATATCTTCAGCTCTTTTTTGCATATTGGTCAATCCATGTCCTTTTCCTGCAGCTTTCACAATATCAAAACCAACACCATTATCATCGATTATAATCACAGTTTTTCTACCGGTTTTTGTTGCTTTTAATAATACTTTTTCAGCATTGGCGTATTTTAAAATATTGTTAATGGCTTCCTTAATGATTAGATATATATTTTGTTTTGTTTTTTGGTGCAAAATCATATCTTGACATTTACTATCAATTTCCAGTTTAAAATTAATACTTTTCTCCATTAATAACGATGAAAAATTGTATTTGATTCTATCAAATAAATTCGATAATGATTCCGGCTTGGATTTTATCGCCCATATAAGGTCGGTTATGGAATTTGCGGCGTCCGAAACAAGAGATTCCGCTTTGGATAAATATTTATTTGATTTATTGTCAATACCGGCAATATTATGCCTTATCAATGCCAAATATATGCCTATCGAGCTGATAGTCGAAGCAAGGTCATCATGTAAATCCCTTGATAATTTTTCACGTATTTGTTCTTGCTCCACAATTGCATATTTCTTAGTGAGTTTTCTTTCAAAAATCTGATGTAGCAACAGAATCAACCCTGTGACACTTGCCACAGGAAGTAATGTGGCAAAAAAGAAATTGTGATATTCCAAAAAATGGTATTGTAAATAATAAATACTTAGTAGTAAGAGCGAAATAATTATAGTAAAAAGAACCGGCCAATTGTACCTTCGATATCCCCTGAATGCCATAAATAAAACAAAAAACAAAATGAATATTTTTTTGATTAATTCATACAATTCATGCGGATCTAATAAACGGCGCAAAATATATTTTTTAATTAAAAACAATTGCTTCTCCATGCCGTTTAAATCCTGAATATATAAATATCTTTTTGCATTGAGGTGTTTGAATTTTTTTACTATTCCATTGGGGAAAACCGCTTTTACATCTACAAATTTATTCTCTTGAATCTGTATCGTTTGTGTTAATTGATTCATCGAAGCATATCCGGATCCACCGTTAATCTGCCTAAAATCTATCAACTGCTTCATATTATTTAATCCTTTGTCTTTATAGACATAAATTTTAGTTCCGATTCCACTTCTGTTATTTTTTATCCCTTCGATTTTTATTTTGATAAAATTATTATTATTTAACTTATTTATCAACATTGAGCTACTCTCGCCTATATAATTTGCAACATACAAATCCAAATCCCCGTCATTGTCAAAATCAGCACAAGCAGAACCGGTGCTATAACCTCCAAAACCTGTCTTTTTTTTGTAAAAATGCCCGTTGATATTTTCAAAATAAATATTCTCACCTACATTTGAAACATAGATATCTTTCCATCCGTTTCCGTCAAAATCGGCAATTACGGCACCATTGCTTTTCATATTGTCTATACCGGTTAATTCAGTGGTTTTATCGGCAAATATCCCTTTACCGTTATTTATATATAATTTGTTTGAAGTTTTCCTATTGGTTACATACAAATCCAAATCACCATCATTATCAATATCGGCAAACACAACGGCATTGCTTTTTGTAGCAGGATCCCCCTTGGTTTTGCTATTGGTGCTGATATCTTCAAATGATAACTCACCTGACTCTTTTAATAGATTTTTATACATTGTATTGGCTCTTGACCAATTTGCAACATATAAATCCAAATCACCATCATTATCTATATCCCCAAATGAACAAGCCATTCCACCATTGATAGATTTTAGTCCCGATTCTCCTGTTTTTTCGGTAAAAATACCGGCGCCATTGTTTAAATATAGTCTGTTAGTACTATGTTCATTGACAATAAATAAATCAAGGTCTCCATCATTATCAATATCTCCAGAAATTACGGCATTGGTTCTATCTGTTTTTATACCAATGCCGCCGGCTATTTTAGAATAATCGATAAAATATTTTGCGCTGATATTTTCATACAGCTTGTTTTTGCCATTTAAGACTCCAACGTACAAATCAATATCATTGTCATTGTCAAAATCTGCGGCACAGGCTCCAAGGTTTAATTCTCTTGCTTCATCCGGTACAGAAGAACCGTTGACTCCGAGTAATCTTGCTTTATCAATAAAAGAAATATTTCCTCGGTTTATATATAAATGATTTTCTTCAAATAGCCCGCAGGTGAAAATATCCACAAGCCCGTCTCTGTTGAAGTCCGCCGTCACTACACCGTATTCATCATCAACAACCTTGGCGTTAAAACTATTGAAATAGTTAGTTTCATCAAAACCTTTCCATTTGGCATGCCTGCTATATGGAGGGGCGTTATTCGTGAAATGAAATAAGATGCCTTCATCCACGCCTATCCACCCGTCATACTCGTTTATCATTTTGATATCATTGATATCCACTTTGGTATTTAATTCTATTTTATCCCAAGATTTATTGCTGTAATGAAGTAAAATTCCGTTAACTCCCGTTAAATAAATATCGGAGGGATTTAAAACAAACATTTTCGATAGAACAGGTCTTTTTTTGTATTCAAAATCCGAAATAATTTCTATTGAGTCATCTTTTGCTTTGCCGATAAAATAATTACCTGCAACAAATAACTCTTTTTTGTACAAAAAGATATCAAATACTTGTTTGGAATTTTCAACCTTAGTCCATTTACCGGAATAATAATACAGTCCTTCATTTTTTATTAATGCCCAAATATGGCTGTCATTTAGCAAAATTACATGAGTTATACTATTATTTGAGGGAGGGTTTATTTTATACCACTTGCCATTTTTGTATAGAGCAATTTCCCCGTATCCGGCAATGGTTCCGTTATTTTCATCTTTAAAATCCATTGCCGATATTGAATTGACTAATGGTTGAGCCAATGCATTCCAGTATTTGCCATTCCAATAATAAAGTTTGGATTCTTGGTATTTAGTATTGTGGGAAATAAAGATGGAGTTAGTGTCCAATGCACATATTGCATCAATGTTTTTTGGAGCTTGGTTTTCAAAATTATACCAGGAATTATCATGATATTCCATTAGTTTTTTGCCGGCGGCAATACCGTAATTTTTCGAAAAAAAGTTGATATAAGTGATGTTTTCGTTTACCGGTATTTCTACTTGAATCCAATGAGAGTTTGATTGAGAAAGCAAAGTCCAAGCACATAGCATTAAAGATAATGCAAAAAGCCATTTTATATTAATTGTTTTTCCCATTGATTGTATCATAATAATTATAAGCCATCATAGGATTTTGTGATATAAACAGCATGTTTTCTATACACAAAATTCCATCAATGCTTAGTATACCAAAAACAAATATACACAAGGCTTGTAGAAAAACGTTAAATATTCGCTTTTCTTTTTACCAAGCTGATGTAAAATACGATTTTACTGTTATTTTTTACATTAAGCTATACTTCCTGTAACATCGTGGTAGAACTTATAATACTATCTCCGGTAGATTCTTTTTCTAGGGATTAAATCTTCTAAGGGTTTTTTGTATATTAAAAATCCTGCATATATATTCCAGACACCGGCTAAAATGGCTCCATAAGCCAAAATATAGTAATTGTTAGCACTAAAATACGTAAATGTCGTAATTGAAATCCCAATTAAAAACAGAATAGAACCCAGAAGTATTAAAGTTAAAGCTTTGGTATTTTGCTGTTTAGCAAGTTGGTAATTTGCAATATGGAAGCTAATATTGCTTTTTGCTTTAAATATAGCCTCTTTCGGAAAAGAATCTTTTCTTTTGTCCAATTCTAAAAATATTGAATCGAAGTCTTCCCCTTGGAATGCCATTTCTTTGACCAAGTTAATTAATTCATTATTTTTCAGTGGTATAGTCATCGTGTTTTTTAGTATTATAAATCTGCGAACAAAAGTAAGAATAATTTTTGTAATGTATACATTAATTTATTATTGATAAAATACCCTAAAAATAACATATTTGTTTAATTTTGGGGGGAGTTTTAAATTAGTGTCTGTCTATAAAGTGCTTGATTTTTGAAAAATAAAGATTATTTTTAAATTTTAATGATTTTATGGACAGACACTAATTAAATGCTGATACTACGTTAAATAAAGAACACAGAAAATTATGGGATGGAAAATGTCAATGATTGTTATCAAGTCTGAACAATTAAAAAATGAAAAAGAATTATTAGAATCATTAGGTTATGGCAGTCTAAAAAAAATCGACAGTCAATATATGGAGGAGGTTTTAATTCCGGAGGAAGGAGAGGTATATATTGGTCGGTATAATGGAAATATAATTATATGTGAACAAGATTTGCCATTTGAAATTATTGAAGGTACAGCAATTGAAGAAGAAATTGTTTTGTTTAAACTTTTTCCTAATATTGAAATTGCAAGTTTTATTTTGCAAAGCACTATCAATATGTGGGGTTATTCGTTAAGTAAAAATGGAATAAAGGCAAGAATAAGATTAGGAAGTTCGGAGTCCGGAACAATTATAGACTATGGTGATGTATTAGAAGAAGAGAAAGAATTATTTTCAAATTCATCTGTAAATAATGATGGGGAAAGGGTTTTTAAATTTAAAGATATACCCGATGATGAATTTTTAGATGATCAAGTAGGCGAGAATTTCATCTTTAGTTTAAGTACCAGATTTTTTGGAGAAAGTATAGATAATTTAGATGATTTATTATATGAAATAAAATTTAAAGGTTTTAGGTTTAAAAAATCTACAAAGGATAAAGATCCTAATGAATCTAAACATAAAATAATAGCTTTTAGCTCTGTCATTGAGGGCTCTCCTATTAATATTTTGCATAAGAAAAATGGCGCTTGGATTGCAATCGCAAAAGGTGATATTGAAATTATAGATAAATCCAATACTGATAATTTCACAAAAATTAGTGAATATGACCTGTATGGAAGAATACCCAAGCTAAAAGGGATGCTAAATCAAAAAGATAATACGACAATTAATATTGATTATTCTACCGGAGAAGTATCGATTAATCCACAGCACTTTCATTTTGGTATTCCTACACATGATGCAAAATCTTCTAGACAAGCAAATGCTGGTTTCGACCTGTTTCATTATTTATATACGACAAAATCAAGATATTTTAAACCAATAGTATATTTGCTGATATTATTTGTCTTAGCAAAGTTATTTGGATGGTTTTTTTATATTCCTTTTGCTTTGTATGGTATTGTTAAAATATTGGAATTATTAAAAACAAGAGATATGTATTATTCCGGAGATTTAAATCCGGCGATTGTAATAGATGAAAGGACGAATAAAATTGCTTCTTTAACAAATATGTCAATGGGATTGGGAACTTATCCTTTATTGAGAATAAGAAATTATCCATTGCCATCAAAATACAGAAAAAATGGGCAAAAGATACCTGTTGCAGGGGTATATCAAAATACTGAAAATTACAGTCATTGGAATTTTTATGAACCCCACCCAATACCATCCGGTGTTAAAAAAGAAGAAATTACAGATAAAAAAATAGATTTAATACCCCAAGAGGAATGGAATAATCTTAAAAATGAAATTAATAAATTTAAATCAATTCCTAAAGAGGGGTATTACCCAATTAACATTGAAACATCTAATTGGAAAAATATAGATTTAGACAAAATTAATTGGATGCAATTTGGTGAAGAAAAATAGTAATCGGCAAAGTTTTATACAAAATAAATATTGATATATAGTCCTCATCCCGAAGATGAAATGATAGGAGTGGGTGAAGCTTTAAACAGATTGTAAGAGCAAGGGGCACGATGTCCATATCGTATACCAAACACCTGGTAATATATCTATTCCAAATAATGTTGTACTAAGATTATTTTATTAAAAAATGTGTTTTGGTCTTACTATTGGATTGTTAGGAGCAACCAAGAATTAGTCCTGAAAATATCTCATAAAACTAATTGGGTTGTCATATTTTATAATATATTGAAAAAAATATATATTTTTACGGGCTGTACGAGCAGAAAAAAATATTTTCTACATAATATTAACAAGTTTGTGTTTTTATTAACTAACATATCTTTTATGAAACGATTACTGACTTTTGTTGTAATATCACTAATTCCTGCATTTTCGTTTGCTATGGGTTTAGATGAAAAAATTGAAAGCAAATTCAAGCCATTTTCTGATTTGGTATTTAATATAGTATTTTCCTCTGTCAATATTGCCGGGATGGATGTACCGATAGTATTAATTGTATTATTATTGGGAGCGTTGTTTTTTACTTTATATTTTAATTTCGCAAATATTAGATATCTAGGTGTAGCAATAAATGCCGCTAAAGGAAAGTATGACAAAATGGATCATCATGTAGGAGAAACCCTATATGGAGATCCAACACCAAATGATGATGGTGATGTGTTTGAAACACCGATGAAAGAAGGAGTCATAGGTGAGGTTACACACTTTCAAGCTCTGACTGCCGCCTTGTCTGCAACGGTTGGTCTTGGTAATATTGCCGGGGTAGCTGTTGCTATTGCACTGGGAGGTCCAGGAGCGACGGTCTGGATGATATTAGCCGGATTCTTAGGTATGTCAACCAAACTGGTCGAAGCCACATTGGGCGTAAAATATCGTGAAATAGATGAAAATGGAAAGGTTTATGGTGGGCCTATGTACTATTTGAAAACAGGATTTAAAGAAAAAAATCTTTCGTTGATAGGGAAAATACTCGCAGCAATGTTTGCGATAATGGTTATAGGCGGATCATTTGGAGGTGGAAATATGTTTCAGGCCAATCAAGCTGCAGCGCAATTTAAACTTCTTTTTGGGATTGATTCAGGATTTGTTTTTGGGGTATTTATGGCAGTTTTAGTTGGTATAGTAATCATTGGAGGTATAAAAAGAATAGGTAAAGTAACCGAAAAAATTGTTCCGTTTATGGGCATTATGTATGTTGGTGCTGCGATAGTCATTTTAGTATTAAACTTTCAGCATATTCCTGAGGCATTTAAGATAATATTTCAAGGAGCTTTTGCTCCTGATGCAGCGCTGGGAGGTATTATAGGGGTGATAATTGTAGGATTTCAGAGAGCTGCTTTTTCCAATGAAGCCGGTGTCGGTTCAGCCTCTATTGCACATTCTGCTGTTAAGACAAGATTCCCTGCTAGTGAAGGTATTGTCGCATCGATAGGGCCATTTGTAGATACTGTTATTATTTGCACTATGACTGCATTGGTTATTATTATCACAAATATAGACGGCAATCTTTTTAATTATGCTAATTTGGATGAAGCTAATAATGTGATTATGAATAGTGGTCAACATTTGGGCGGTGTAGATTTGACATCAGTAGCCTTTGATTCTGCGATTCCACATTTTTCAATACTTTTAACAATCGCGGTAATATTATTTGCTTTTTCTACAATGTTATCTTGGTCATATTACGGGCTTCAAGGCTGGAAGTATTTGTTTGGTAAAGGAACAACTGTTGATTTAGTTTATAAATTCTTGTTTTTATTTTTTGTAATTGTTGGAGCTTCCTCTTCGTTAGATTCTGTAATAAATTTTTCGGATGCTATGATATTTGCTATGGTATTTCCAAATATGATTGGTTTGATAATCTTTGCCCCAACTGTAAAAAAAGAAATAAAGCATTATCTAGATTCTATCAAGAATTTTTATGAGCAGAAAGCAGCATAATAATAAGATTTTGTAATGGAGGTTGTATATATTTCATTGGGTAGCAATATTGGAAATAGATTAAGCTATATCAATTCTGCTATTGATAAAATAATGAATAGTGAGATAGACATAACAGCTGTTTCTCCATTTTATCTAACAGAGCCTTGGGGAAAAACAGATCAAAATGAGTTTATAAATTGTGTTATTGAGATAAAAACAGAAAAATCACCTTGGGATTTGCTTGGAATATTTCAGTCAATAGAAAAAGAGTTGGGTAAGAGTATAAAGGTCAGGTGGGGAGAGAGGACTATAGATATTGACATAGTTTTGTATGGGCGAAAAGTTATATTTGAAAAAAAAATTACAATTCCTCACCCGAGATATCGCAAACGTAATTTTGTTTTAATACCTTTGTGTGATATTTCAGAAAATATATTTGATCCGATTGCTAAAAAGTATTCAGGTGAGATGTTAAAGCAAATTAAAGACAACAATAAAGTAAAGCGTTTCAATGAAAATTGATTTTCCATATAGATACATAGCTGTCGAAGGCAATATTGGAGCAGGAAAAACTTCTTTTACCAAAATGGTAAGGGATGAGTACAATTGTCGTTTAATCTTGGAAGAGTTTGCTGAAAATCCGTTTTTACCCCTATTTTATGAGAATCCAAAACGATATGCTTTTACTGTAGAGTTGTTTTTTATGACTGAAAGATACAAGCAAATGGAGGATAGTTTGGTAGCTCAACAAAGCTTATTCAGTGATTTTACAATATCGGATTATGTATTCATTAAAACATTGATTTTTGCTAGAAAAAACCTTGGAAACAAAGAATTTCGGTTATTTCAACAGCTTTTTACTACACTCCAACAAAATTTTCCTAACCCTGATTTATTGGTTTACTTACATCGTAATGTAGATATTTTACTTAAGAATATCAGTAAAAGAGGGAGAGAATATGAGAAAAATATTCAGCGAGAATACCTTTACAATATTCAAGATTCGTACTTTGAGTATTTTAGAAATATAGTTTCATTTCCCATACTGATAATAGACTTGGGCGATATTGATTTTATTAAGGAAAAACAGTATTACGATATCCTCAAATCAGTTATAGCCAAAGAATATACTCCCGGAGTACACAGAGTTAGTTTGAGTATTTGATAAAATTAATGTATAAATAATTGCATATATACAACTATTTAGCTAAATTTGCATAATAATAGATGATTTATACAAATAACAAAATAAAACAAATTTTAAAAGCAGAACTAGTAAAAAGAGGTATCTCTGTTTCGGAATTAGTATTCCTATTAAATAAAGAAGGGATAAATGAAACAAAATCCGGTGTTACAAGCAAATTGAGCAGAGGATCATTTAGTGCAGTCTTTTTTTTACAATGCCTTTCTGTCATTGGATGTAGGAAGATTGAAATTGAGGATTATGAAGCAAGTTTTAATATTGCTGCAGACTTAATTGTTGATTATAAAACCGATGATAATGGTTAAAAAGCTGAGATTTATAGACTTATTTGCCGGTCTAGGAGGACTTCGATTGGGATTTGAGCAAGCATGTAATGAAAAAGAAATCAGAAGCATTTGATCTATTGGGTAATACTGTTGTTGTTCCTGTAGTGAAATTTGTAGCTGATTCTCTACTTGATTCATTAAAAAAAATCCCGAATCATTTTTATTCTTACAATTCTATTTCAAGTGAAATACCTGTATGATATTAATAGTTTCTAATAACATTTCTTGACCAATGAGCATTCGAGTGCCTTGTTTGAGGGTATTGGTGACGAGTCTCATTTAATGCAAACAAAAAGTCCTTTAGCTTATTAAAGGGTTTAAATCTAGATCTTTCGGAATACCAAAGGCTAGGTCTAATATTGTAAATTACATTTTTCTTTTCTTGTACTTTTATAGGGTAAGTGCTACTAGGACAAGCTAACTCCCATATTTTTTTTAACCAAATGTTTTTTACTCTAATAATACCATCCTTCATCTGATATGCAAAAATCAAATAATCTGAATTTAATCTGTATGCATTTTCTAATAGTGAATTGCAATAGGAATCAAAATCAGCAAGATCAAACCCTGAATCTCTATCAAAATCAAAGGTTTTAACTTCTAATAATCCTTTAGTTATATTTGCTTTATCTAGTAAGAAATCAGGAAAAGACTGTGAATTTGCATTTTCCAAAAAGTCAATATCATTATAGACAAACCAAGCTTTCAACCATTCCTGCAATAGATTGCCAATAGAATCTTTTGCTTTAATTGTGATAGGTAAATCCTTAACAGTAAAACTAATTGTTGCGTTTTCCCCTATTAATTTATAATCATCAACTAATTTCTTATATAGATCAACAGCTGATATTTTCATAAAAATATGATATCTACACAAATGTAATGTAAAGAAATGAATTATCAACTTTATCGGTTAATAATTTGCCAATTATATCCTAATTTCTACCTTTGCATGCTGAAAAAATAATAATTATAATGATTCAAGATTTATTTAAAAAAATAGTTTCTCATTCAAAGAAATATGGTTTTATATTTCAATCAAGTGAAATATATGACGGCTTAAGTGCTGTTTATGATTACGGACCATATGGCGTTGAGCTGAAAAATAATATAAAAGAATACTGGTTCAAGTCCATGGTCAGAATGCACGGAAATATCGTTGGCATAGACTCTGCGATTTTTATGCATCCAAAGACATGGAAAGCATCGGGACATGTAGATGCTTTTAATGATCCGTTAATTGATAACAAAGATTCGAAAAAAAGATACAGAGCTGATGTATTAGTAGAAGATTATATAGCTAAAATCGAAGCTAAAATAAATAAAGAAGTCACTAAGGCTAAGAAAAGATTTGGAGAGGATTTTGATGAAATCCATTTCCGAGCAACAAACCAAAGGGTATTGAATAATATTAAAAAAATAGAGGATATCAATACCAAAATGAGCAATGCTCTAAATACAGGAAAGCTTGAAAATTTAAAGTTGTTGATTGAAGAATTGGGAATTGCCGATCCTGTTTCCGGTTCAAAAAACTGGACAGATGTACGTCAATTCAATCTGATGTTTAACACTCAGTTGGGGAATATATCCGGTGAAGAAGGCAAATTGTATCTAAGACCTGAGACAGCTCAAGGTATTTTTGTAAACTTTTTGAATGTTCAAAAAACTACTAGGCAAAAAATTCCTTTTGGAATTGCCCAAATAGGAAAAGCATTTAGAAATGAAATTGTGGCTCGTCAATTTATCTTTAGGATGAGAGAATTTGAACAAATGGAAATGCAATACTTTGTACGCCCGGGAGAAGAAATGAAGTGGTATGACTACTGGAAAACCCAAAGAATGAAATGGCACAAATCTCTTGGAACTGATGACAGTAAGTTAAGATATCACGATCATGATAATCTAGCTCATTATGCAAATGCAGCAGTAGATATAGAATTTGAGTTCCCATTTGGTTTCAAAGAACTGGAAGGCATTCATTCACGTACTGATTTTGACTTAAAAAGTCATTCGGAATTGAGTGGAAAAAAACTACAATATTTTGATCCTGAAATAAATGAAAATTATATTCCGTACGTAGTGGAAACCTCCATTGGTGTGGACAGGATGTTTTTAGCGGTAATGACCAATGCATATACAGAAGAAATAGTTCCAGATGCCTCAGGAAACGAATCAGAAAGAGTCGTGTTGAAAATCCCCGCAGCATTAGCTCCTATTAAGGCAACGGTGTTACCTTTGGTTAAGAACAAAGAGGAATTGACTGATAAAGCGAAAGAAGTATTCAATAAACTTAAACCATTTGTAAATACGCAATATGACGAAAAAGATGCAATCGGACGTAGATATAGAAGGCAAGATGCAATAGGAACACCATATTGTATAACGGTAGATTTTGACACATTGGAAAATGATACAGTAACAGTAAGAGAGAGAGATTCACTAAAGCAAGATAGGATGCACATTGATGAATTAGTGCCTTATATCCAAAAGCATACTGATCTATCTTCTCTATTATCTAAATTAACGGATTAAAAAAATATTATGAAAGTAGCAATACCAACATCAGATAAAAAAACAATATATGGGCATACTGGTCATGCCGATTATTTTATGGTTGTAACAATAGAAAACGGAACAATCACAAACAATGAGTTTAGAGATAATCCACATGTGAATCATGAAAACCACGGGAATCATCCTGATCATGAGCCGGGAGATCATGAGCACAATCATGAACACCATCATCATCACAATCATATGCACGGTGACGAAAATGCACACGACACAATGATAAAATCAATAGAGGATTGTAAGTATTTTGTGGTAAAACACGTCGGTAGAAGATGCGCTCCATCATTGAAGAAATTCGATGTCAGACCTGTATTGATAAAGGGGCAAGGCGATATTTTGATTGATGATATACTAGTGGAGGTCTTGAAGATGGATTAAAATTTTATTTTAGTCAATAATTGAATAAATACGCTTGACACGACACTAGGCTATCAAAATACAAAGCCGAGGCTGATTGTTGAAAAGTTTAATTTTGTTTTCTTATAGCCTTTATAAAATTCGGTAAGGCTACGCTCTTGCTTAAAGTCTATTGTCATAAAATATACGTTGAATCCAAAGCCATAATCATAGCCGACAAATCCTTCGTAGATATTGTTGAAATTAATGTTGTTTGAGTTATTATCTATCTTTATTATACGGTTGAGATTTACACCTGCGTATACCCTATATCTAAATAGTTTTGTTAAAGTAGATTCGTATCCTGCATCAACATTTAGTTTTGCTAAATGATACTTTGGCCTATCGTTGATATATTCTTTTTTAGCAAATTCAGAAATGGTAAATTTTTGATAAAACAATCCGGGACTCATAAAAAAACCCGTTGCTCCAATTTTTGCTTGAACGCCAAGATTGATCCCCGGTCTAAAAGAAAATTCATCATTGTGTAAACTAACTATTAATACACCTGCCTTGACATGTGCAACATTTTGGGCTGTACTTATAGTACTAAAACCAAAAAATAATATGAGTATATTTACGGTAGTTTTAAACATAATACTAATTTTACCGCCTACAATAAAAGAGTAATTTTTAACAAATCATAATAAACGTGAGATTATTTTACCTTCTTTGAATGTTAAAGTTTTTAAAAACTTACTAATCAATGAGATAAAATATTTGTTTTAAGTTTATGCTGATAAAATATACAGAAATGATAAAGTATATATATTTATTTTTAATTGTTTTTATATTTAATAACTATATAATATCACAGAGCAATCTAAAAAGCCCTTTTAAGTGTGTAACCAATCATTTGAACTATTTAAATGAAAAAGATTATAATCCGTCCCAAGCTTCAAAATCATTTTTTGTTCCCGATTCTACCAAGGCGGTAGATTATGCGATAAAACTAAAAAAAGTATTTGATGGATTGGGATTGTTTGTGCCTGTAAATAGAATTTCAGATAAACCCAACTATATTGATAGTTTGTCGGGGAAAAATAAATTTGTTATTTTTCCACATAAATTGCCGGAGATTTACTTAGAAAAAATTGATAGCAATTGGTATTATTCTCCAAATTGTTATACCTCTATAGATAAGCTTTTTAATCAGGTTTATCCTTTTGGTGCTGATTTTCTATATAAGTATTTATCTCCTTTTGGAAATCAAAAGATACTTGGGCTGCATACATGGCAATATTTGGCATTTTTGATTTTGCTAATATTAGCTGTTTTATTGTTTTATGTTTTTAACCTAATACTCAAGCCTTTATTGATATTAGTCGCGGATAAAAGTTTTAAAACGCATTTGAGTCTACCAATCAAATATTCGAAAACCACGAGAATTATTAGTTTGCTAATCGTATTTTATTTATTAAAATTTGGTTTTGCTTTATTAAATCTTCCTATTGGCATTTCTTCCTTTATTATAATATCTCTTGATATAATCAATATCGTCCTGATGAGCCTTCTTGCATATCAGATATTTGATATTGTAATGGCTTTTTTAAATCATTTTGCCAAGTCAACCAAAAGCAAAATGGATGATCAAGTATTACCAATAGTCAAACAAATAGTTAAACTATTGATCATATTGGTTGCGATATTAAGGATTTTGGTTCTTCTTAATATCAATGTCACGGCTTTAATCGCCGGAATCTCTATTGGTGGTCTTGCATTAGCTTTAGCTGCTCAAGATACGGTAAGAAATTTTATAGGTTCTTTAATGATATTTATAGATCAACCATTTCAAGTAGAAGATTGGATAGAAATAGATGATATGGCCGGTACAGTAGTTGAAGTTGGTTTTAGGTCAACTAGAATAAAACAATTGGATACCTCCATAATATCTATTCCTAACGGTATAATTTCAAACAAAGCACTTAAAAATAAAGGCCTACGGGTTTATAGGCTATTTGAAACAAAATTGGGTGTAGCATATGATACACCGAGAGATTATCTTCATGCATTTATAAAAGGATTGAGACAAATAGCAGATTTTCACCCCAAAGTATCTGAAGATAGATATATTTTTCTTTCTGATCTGGGAGATTATTCCATAAATATTCTGTTCAGGGTATACCTTCAGACGAATGATTACAAAGAAGAACTTGCTTTGAAAGAAGAAATCACCTTTAAAATAATGGAGCTATCAGAGCATTTAGGTGTAAGATTTGCATTTCCATCCCAAACTATGTACATAGAGCAGTTTCCGGGACAAAAGGATTTGATTCCGGATTATCCAAAAGAGGATTTAGAAAAAAAGCTTAAAGATTTATTGGGGTAATTGATAAACTTTTTTTAAAAATATCGCAAAAATATTCTTTTTGCGATATTTTTACTTTATTCAAATTACTGATGCTAAGGCATCACTAATTCTCAGAAAGACAAAAATCTCATCAAAAATCTTTATTTTTCAAAAATCAAGCACTTTATAGACAGACACTATTTAGATTATTATTACCTTTTTTGTTTGAATTCTATTATTTGTTTCAGCTTGAATAAAATATATTCCTGAATTAAAATTATTATTAATGATAACTTCTGATTTACTGACTTTATTACTGTATATTTCAACCCCAAAAATATCTTATTTTTTTTTCTTAATATCATTATTTTATTTAATTCCAATGAAGCTATTTATTGGATTATGATAAATAATTAAATTGTATCTGAATATTTTCTCCTAAATTAATAGTACTTAAAGTTACAAATGCTTAACTTATAATTTCTTCAGCTTGAGTAATAGAAATAAATACAAAAATAAATAGTATTGTGTTTAAATTTTTTTTCTTAAAGCATCTTCTAAATTATACACTTTGATATGTGGCTGAGGATATTCAAAATCAATGTCAATATCTTTTCTTACCCCAACCAAAAACAATCTTTCTCTTTTTTGCAGTACACGATAATGAATCGCTTTAAGAACTTTAACCGGAATCACTTAATATCCTATTTCATCTAAAATCGATACCATTCCTCTCAATGTTTTTCCATTATCGTGAGAAAGTAATCCTTTGACATTCTCTCCTATACATATTGGGGGTTTTACTTCATTTACAACTCTTGCAAATTCATAAAACAATGTTCCTCTTGCATCTTTTAATCCAAGTCTTTTTCCTGCATAACTAAACGATTGACAAGGAAATCCGCCTGTAATTACATCAACCTTATTTTCATATTTCTTAAACTCAAAAGATTTAATATCTCCTTCTAAAACATTCCATTTTAGTCTATTTTCTCTAAGAATTTCACAAGCCTATTTATCGATTTCATTGAGTGCTACGCATTTAATACCTGCTTTTTCTAAACCAATTGCTAAACCACCTGCACCTGCAAAAAGTTCAATAACACTATATGATTTTAAAGGTTCTACCGAATTATCAACATCATCTTCTAATTCATTATTTAATAAATGAGAAAATAAGTTTAATTAATCCTTTTTATATATTCTGTAATTACTGATTGGCTCTCTGGCTGCTGTCAATTTTCCTTGTCTATCCCATCTTCTAAGGGTTTCTTTACTCTTTCCAATTAATTTTGAAGCTTCTTCCAACGAATAATAATTTTTAGTAACCATATTGCACAAGTTTGGACATTGGTTACAAAAATATAAATAAATTGTGAGAAAAAAATCTAAATATGATAAATATAAAAATCGAAAAATTATTTTTATTTTTACAGTAATTTTACTTCAATTTCTGATGTTAAAGCATCTATTGTTTCCTTTAGAATCTTTGTACCATCCACTTCAAGAGCAACTTCACCTACTGTATGAATGAGGTCAAAATAAAAATTCTCTTTTCCTGTTAGCCTATACCAAAAATCTTGACCGATGACGACAGGATATTTTTCATTAATTCTTTTATAATGAGAACTGAGTTCTTTTTCATCGCCATAAATTACTCCAACAATTAAATCATTAATTCGAATATTCAAATTGTTTGTTCTTGCAAGATTAGTAATCCCTTTAAAATGTCCGATAATAGTCTCAATATCATTTGAATTAATTGTATTTGGGCCTGATTTTAATTGACAATATTTCTTTCTTTTGTCTATTGAATCAATAAATTCTATGTTTATTCCTGAAGTAGTGGAACCAAATCCTTCAAACAATTCGCTTATCAATTTCTGAATCCTCATTCCAAATGAAGTTGTAATCGATTGACCTAAAACACGGGGCTTCTGCGATACTTCCCGGATTATCATTTCCCTTTAAAAAGTTTGCTAAATACTTGAAAAGAAAAGGATTTATATTATAATTGGATAATTTTCTTGCTTTTTTAAAAGCCGTATTTATATGAGCCTCAACAATTTCATTTCGAAAGAAATCCTTAGACCTTTTTAGTAGTAAATTTTGTTCTTTAGCATTCAACCTTGGGTAGTCAACGGCTCGAATGCTTAGTTGTTTTACCAACCTGTCTTGATCCTAGTAAAATAAATGCTTTTGTTGACCCAATTCTATTATTTATTATCACTGCTTGCACCCAACGATTTTTATATACAGAACGATTTGAATATGCTGCGTGCCGCATTTTGAAACGAATATTTTCAGGTTACGATAATGTTTATTTTGTGTTTCAAGTTCCATGTTTACAACTAATTGCGGCATGCAGTATATTTTTTGTTAGCTTTTCGTTGATTATTCTTCTATTCCTTTATTTTCATCATTTTCAATTCTTTTTCCCAGTTGCTTTGCATTTAAAGGTGAAATAACTTTTTTCCTTGTAGTCTTTTCCAGTTGTTTACGTGCAGCATTAGCCACTTTCCCACCTTTACGTGCTACCTGTTTATTTTCATTAAGTGTCTTTGGCTGTTTTTCTTTCGATATTTCAGTCGTTGATGCTTCTGCCAACATATTAAACACCAACTCCAAATTCGTCATATTATCTCGTAAGTTTTCTTTCTTCAAATCTTTAAAATCCTTATACTCACGAGTTGTCATTCCTGACCAGGCTTTTGTTATTTCATCTGTCAGAATAGCATATTCAATTCCTTTTTTAATTCCGTGCAAGTCCCATTCATCAGTCAACTCTTTACGTACTTCAATACTTTTTAATCGCTGGTTAATCCAATTTACTGAATAGCCTTTTTTCAAATAAGTTTCCATTGCTCGGTCAAATGCAAGTTCTGGGTCTTCTGTCTCTTCTATTCTTTCATAACCAACTTTTGCTAACCATGTCTTGAAAGGTTCAGCTTTCGGTGATGGAATAGATTGAATTAATCGTAATAGTTGTTCTGTATCAGCGACATCTGTCATTCGCTTTTTACCATCTGGTGATTTCATTTTCAACTGTCCGATTTTTTCGGACACTTCACTTCCTTCTGATTTTAATTTGCTTTTTAAATCAGACCAATATTTTCTTGGCCTTTCACTTCCTGTCAATACACCAATAACATCAATGATTGAAAAATACCATTTTTCTTGGTCATTATCCCAATGAACCCTAACTCTTTGGTCTTGAAATAATTTTATTGCATTCTCTTTTGTCATACTTCTAAATTTTCAAACACAAAGATACATAAATTAAAAATTTTTAGCGATTTTTTCAATTTTGTGATGCCATTCTTACAATGAAAGCTAACAAATATATATAAAAAAACCCTCAAATCACTAAAACATTTATATTTTTTACATAAGTATATAAGTTTTAAGCCTGTTTTATATTAATTATTACTACTTATATCCTATCCATTATGCCTGATATCCTCTGTGTTTTGTTATTTACAGCTTTTATCAAAATGTCCTTCTTGCTGATCAAGAGCACATTATTTTTTGCTCTCGTTACTGCTGTATATATTAACTCTCTAGAGATTAGAGTGTTTTCTTGATTTTCCGGTAATATCACGATGATATTTTCAAATTCTGATCCCTGACTTTTGTGTATTGTCATCGCAAATACTGTTTTGTAGTTATTGATATTAGCTACAGGGTAATTGATTATTTTATCTTCTGATTGAAAGTAAGCTTTAAGTTGATCGCTGGCTGGGTCATTTCTTACAATGCCTATATCTCCATTGTAGAGTCCCAATGAATAATCATTGGTGCTTATCATTATTATTTGGTTGTGGTAAAAGCCCTGTTTGGGATTTAATAATCCTCTGCTTTTCAGGTAATTTTCTATCTTGTTATTGTAATTTGATACTCCGTATTCGCCTTCTTTTACAGCACACAAGACCTTCACTTCATTTATGTATTTTAGGGCATTATCAATATTTTTTTCTTTGATATATTTTTGGTAGTGGCTTATCATTTTATAGAAATCAAGCTCATTAAAATCTTCGGTAATTTTAACGCATTGAGTTGTATTAACGCATTCATTAAATGGCTCAAATATTTGTTGCTCATCAGATATTCCATGAATGACCAAGTTGCTAAATTTTCCGATACCTTCAGTGCTTTTGAATCTATAAGACCTTTGTAGTTCGACGATAGTACCTGTCAAGATATTACCATTATTAGTTGCAAATGATGGTGGTATTTGCAATTCTTCAGTAGTGATTATATTATTAAAAAATTCAAAATCAATATTAAGGAAACTATTGATTTTAGCTTGAGACTTGCACAGGTCACCAAATATAGAGCCGGCTTCTATCGAACTTAATTGATCTTTGTCACCAAGTAGTACCAATTTGCTTTTTATCTGAATAGAATCCAATAGTTTCGACATCATCGCAACATCTATCATTGAAGATTCATCAATAATTATCAAATCGTATTTTAATGGATTCTCTTTGTTGTGAACAAATTCTGTTGATTCGTACTTTACTCCCAATAATCTGTGAATTGTCTGTGCTTTCAGCTCTTTAAATTTTTCGACTATATCATTTGATAAGTGTTTTAAATTATTAGCACCGGTTATTAGTGATTCATTCAATCTAGCTGCTGCTTTTCCGGTTGGTGCTGCTAAAGCTACGGATATGTCTGGATTTATTTTGAATAGTATTGCCAATAATTTTGTTATTGTTGTCGTCTTTCCTGTTCCTGGCCCTCCTGTGATTATCGAAAAGTTATTTAATATTGAACTTAGTACAGCTATTAATTGCCAAGGTATCAACAAGTCTTTTTCTAAGTTTTCTTCATGCTTTAATTCAAATAAATCTAAAATATATTTCTTATTTTTAATTATAGAATTTATTTGTCTTTTTCTGTTATTTTTACCGGTATTGATTAATTGATTTATTCTCTCCAGAATGTTAGTTTCATAGTAATAATAACGATGCAAATAGACTTTGTTGTTATGCAACACAAAAGGTTTGATATTATTAATAGCATCTTGGGTGACATATTTTGAAGATTCGATTTTATTAAGACTGAGATAGTCTTTATCTTCTGGAGGACTATTATCAATATCTATACATATATGTCCATGTTCAAGTTTTTTGGATAAGGTATAAGCTAGTTTTTGATTTGATTTCCCTTCAAAATATAAGGCAAAAATATCATGAACTGTATTTTGTGTTTTATTTTGCATTTTTATATGTTCTTATTCTAATAACCATCAACATCTATGTTTATTCTTATTGTTTTTAAGCCGGTTGATTTTTTTACTCTGTCTTTACACTCTTGTATGAAGTCTTTTACTTGAGGTATATTCAATCCTGACTTTTCTAGTTTTATCATTATACGATATTGATAAAATCCTCTTACCCTTGAAATACCTGGGATTGCAGGCCCTACTACTCTTTGAAGAAGCCTAGATTTGAGAAGATCCGCCATATTGCTTGCTCCTTGAAAGCACTTATCCGGTTTTTTGTGCATTATTGTAATTTCAATAATTCTATTAAATGGAGGGTATTTGAATAGTTTGCGTTCCTCTAATTCTCTCATGACAAACGATTCGTAATCGGTATTCAGTACGTCATTCAACATCGGATGCTGAGGATTGTGAGTTTGTATTATTACCAATCCTTGTTTCTTCCTTCTGCCTGCTCTCCCTCCCACTTGCAAAACCAATTGAAAAGCTCTTTCATTTGCTCTGAAGTCGGGAAACTGCATCAGCCTGTCTATATCAATAACTCCTACCATACCGATATGGTCAAAGTCCAAGCCTTTGGTTATCATTTGTGTTCCAACAAGAATGTCTATCTTTCCTGTATCAAATTCTGCCATCAACCTTTCTATATCATTTTTAGTCCTGACAGTATCAATATCCATCCGTCTCACTTTAGCATCGGGAAATATTATTTTTAATTCATCTTCTATTTTCTCCGTTCCGTATCCCAAAAACGACAAACCGGATTTACCACATCTCGGACAATACTCCGGCACTTTTTCCCTGTGACCGCAATAATGACACTTCAATTCATTGTGATATTTGTGGTAAGTCATGCTCACATCGCAATTTATGCATTGGCTGTTCCAACCACAATTGTTGCATATCAAGGTGGGGGAATAACCTCTTCTGTTTTGAAATAAAAGAACCTGTTCGTTGTTATTTAGTGTATTTTGAATCATTGATGTAAGAGCGATACTGTATTTACTATTGTTGGGTAGCAACATTGATTTGTGTCGCATATCAATAATCCTTATTTCAGGCATAGACACATTACCAAACCTTTCATTTAGCCTAACATACCCGTATTTTTCAGTTTTAGTGTTATAATAGCTTTCAAGTGATGGAGTTGCACTTCCAAATATGACTTTTATGTCATCGATTGCACCCAAATATGCAGCTACATCACGGGCATTGTATCTTGGTGAGGGATTTTGTTGTTTGTATGAATTGTCGTGCTCTTCATCAACAATTATAAGTTTTAAGTTGCGAAATGGTAAAAATATCCCTGATCTTGCACCCAAAATGATGGGTTTTCCATTTTTTACCGCATTCCAGATTTCTACTCTTTCATTTTGGTTCAATTTGCTGTGAAAAATATAAACTTCTTTTCCAAAAACAGCTGCAAGTCTATTTATCAATTGAGTTGTTAGGCCTATTTCAGGTACTAAAAACAATACTTGACCACCTTTGTCAAAAGTCCTTTTTATATATTCTTGGTATATTCTTGTTTTACCACTACCGGTAACTCCATGAAGTAGCACATGGTTTTTTGTTTTAAATATTTCATCAATTTCATCAATAGATTTTTGTTGACCTTTGGACAATTCAGGTAATTCATTACTATTTTCAGCAAAAGGGATTAATCTGCTGATAGTCTTCTCGTATTCATTAAATATACCTTTTTCTACTAATTTTTTTATCACACTTGAATCCACTTGTGCCAATTCTTTCAATGCAGCTTTGCTTATTTCCTGTTGAGTATTTTTTAATTGGGCAAAGGCAAGAATAGCGTTTGTTTGGTGTTTTGACCTTTTGGCTAGATCAAATGCTTCGATCATGTCTTCATCTTCTTTATGCTTCTCAGTTAATTCAATATACTTGATTTTTTTTGGCTTATAATTTTTTACCATTTCTTCCCTGATATTGACAATCTGTTTGTCCAAAAGAGAATGAATAATGGGATAGACTGTTTTTTTATCAAGGATATCTCTTATATCTTTTAAGTTGAGGTCATTTTGTATTTTTAATGCTTCATAGACTAGATATTCTTCATCATTTAAGTCCATATGGTCAATTTCTTCCTTCGTCATTAAGCCCAATAGGGTTTCACTTGACATTTTAAGACCGGACGGGAGAGCAACATTCATCACTTGGCCAATAGTGCTCATATAATATCCGGCTATCCATTTCCATAGATTGAAATGAGATTTTTCGATGATAGGTCGTTCGTCTATTACCGAGATTATATCCTTAGTCGGGTAATCCGGTCGTTCGCTAGTTATTCCGACTATAAGACCTGAATAGAATTTTCTTCTTAAGGGCACTTCAACACGAACTCCAAATTTGATTTGATTTTCCATGTGTTGCGGTACTGAATAAAGATACGACTTTGGCAATGCCAAAGGCAAAACAACACGAGCATATTTTGTGTAGTTCGAATTCATTTAATACAAAGATAATAAAAAAAAAGGTCGCTACTACCCCCGTAGACCGACCTTTTTAAACTTAACTTTCTGAGTATTCTTTATAATACATCTGATTCGTCTAGGGAATTGCATATTTCTTGCCAAATTTAAAGTTTTTTCAAGTGTTGCTACGGTATATTTTATATGGTGTAAAATAGCAATGTGAATTTCACTGGTGTTTCAATGCACGAAATATGGAAATTATTCGTATATTTACTAAATATATGTATTTACTAACCAAATATGCTGCTTTGTTAAAACAATGAAGAGTCTATTAAAAGGGATATTATTACTTTTTATTCTTTTTCTTGTAAGTTCTTTTATTGAAAAGCAAGAGTGGGGTTTTTTTGCGCATAAAAAGATAAATCGTTTAGCGGTTTATACGCTGCCTCCTGAGATGATGTATTTTTTTAAGCCCAATATTGAGTTTTTTACTGAGCATGGTCCGGATCCTGATAAACGCAAATATGTTGATCCACATGAAGCTGTGCGACACTATATAGATATTGATTATTGGGGTGAATACCCATTTCCGCATTTGCCAAGGACATGGTTGGGAGCAATGATTAAATATATTGAGATTAGTGCAGTCTATGAAGACACCAAAATGACATTGTTTAGCCCTAAGATTAATGAATATGATGGGGACACTATTTTTGGAAATAATATCAGAAGTTCTTTTGAAAGATACTCTTCTTTTGTTAAGGATACAATAGCGGATAATATATTAGAAGGTAAAATGGAATTTTCAATAGATACCTTTGCAAAATGGTTGGATGTGAATTTGTCACTTTTTGAAGGAGCACAAATTGTAGTAGAGGAAAATTTTTCAAAGGAAGGTATTTCACCATATTTTTTATATCAATATTATTATGCTTTGGTACATGCTTTTGAGAAGAAAAATGCCAAATCTATTATTAGACGTGCTAATGACATAGGTCATTACATTGCAGATGCTAGTGTACCATTACATACTACAAAAAATTATAACGGTCAACTTACAGGGCAAAAGGGCATTCACGCATTTTGGGAAAATCGTATACCGGAGTTGCTGGCAGATGAAGAATTTGATTTTTTTGTTGGGAAAGCATCTTATGTAGAAAATATCAGAGATTTTTTTTGGGATATTATTTTAAAGAGTCATAGTAATAAGGATCAAGTATTGGCAGCTGAAATGAAAATTAGAAAATCATTTCCCGAAGATAAAAAGTTTGTCTTTGCTGAGAGAAATGGGGTCATTACAAGGCTTCAATCGGAGGAATATACACGCGCTTTCAACAAAGAGCTAAATGGTATGGTCGAAATGAGGATGAGAGATGCTATTAAAGCTTTGGGAGATATTTGGTACACAGCTTGGGTAGATGCCGGTCAACCTGAACTAAAAGATATAACAGAGATAAATTGGACTAAAAAAGAAATCGAAGAAATGAAAAAAATAAATAATGCCGATAAAAACGGCACATTTCATGGCAGGGATCATTGGGACTAGTGGCGCTTAAAACGCACTATTCTCGTAGATGTTCCTCCTTATAGTTCGGGGTTTTGGATATTTGAAGGTATATATATAGCTGCGTTATTGATACCGTGGTGGTTTATCTCCTTTTGATAAATTTAATGTTTTAATACAATATTAGATTGCCTGTTTTCGTACAGACACTATAATAAACTAAATAATATATATGAAAAACATACAAAAATACTTGGAAGATAATAAAGATAGATTTTTAAATGAATTATTCGAATGGTTAAGAATCCCTTCAGTTAGTTCAAATCCTGATAGCAAAGACGATATGTACAAAGCTGCCAACTGGGCAAAAGATGCATTGTTGAAAGCAGGTGCAGATAGAGCAACAGTTTATGAGACAGAAGGGCATCCTGTGGTATATGGAGAGAAAATCGTTGATCCAAATAAACCTACAGTATTGGTTTATGGGCATTATGATGTTCAGCCTGCCGATCCTTTGGATTTGTGGGATAGCGAACCGTTTGAGCCTGTGGTTAGGAAAACAGACTTGCATCCTGACGGTGCTATATTTGGACGTGGTTCATGTGATGACAAAGGTCAAGCTTTTATGCATTTCAAGGCATTTGAAGCAATGGTGGCCAATGGCTTTTTGCCGGTAAATATTAAATTTATGATAGAAGGGGAGGAAGAGATTGGCTCTCCTAGTTTAGGGAAGTTTTGTGAAGATAATAAAGCAATGCTAGCGAATGATGTTATCCTTGTGTCGGATACTTCTGTCATTGCCAATGATGTCCCATCTATTACCACCGGATTGAGGGGATTGTCATATGTAGAAGTTGAGGTAGTGGGAGCAAATAGAGATTTACATTCAGGTACATATGGTGGTGCAGTAGCAAATCCCATCAATATCTTGAGCGAAATGATATCAAAGTTGATGGATGAAAACAGGCATATAACTATCCCGGGATTTTATGAAGATGTAGTGGAGGCTACTGCAGAGGAAAGGGTATTGATAAACGAAGCTCCATTTAATCTTGATGATTACAAAAAAGAGTTGGATATTGATGATGTTTGTGGTGAGAAAGGGTATACTACTGACGAACGAACCGGGATTAGGCCTTCGTGTGATGTGAACGGTATATGGGGCGGTTTCACGGGTAAAGGAACTAAGACAGTATTGCCTTCAAAGGCATATGCTAAGATTAGTATGAGGCTTGTTGCTAATCAAAAGCCTAAAAAGATTGCTAAACTTTTTGAAGAATACTTTAAATCTATAGCGCCTGATTGTGTCAGGATAAAAGTTGATTATCTACACGGCGGATTACCGGTGATGACACCGATAGATACTCCGGAATATAGAGCAGCAGAGAATGCAATGGAGACTACTTATGGCAAAAAGCCGATTCCCACTATGGAAGGTGGTAGTATTCCTATTATTGCATTATTTGAACAAATACTTGGAAGCAAATCTGTATTGATGGGCTTTGGATTAAATTCAGATGCCATTCATTCGCCAAATGAACATTACGGTTTGTTCAATTTTTATAAGGGAATAGAGACTATACCATATTACTTTAAGTACTATAGTGAGATGAAATAAATTCTATCACGGTTTAGTATAGAACTCTATCATGACCAATTTTAATCTGTCGTTTTTATAACTTGGAACGATAAGTTTATTTCCTGAAATTTGTAAAGATTTTTCAAAGGCTAGATTCAAATCATATAGTTCTGTGGAGAAAATTGATCTACGGTCTGTCTTGCCTAATGGGTTGACAGAATACATCATTATCTGGTTTTGGTCTTTAATTTCATCATTAAATATCAATTTAAGAAGGGAAGGTGTTTTAAAAATAAAAACAGAAGAGTATAAGCCATAATCGTTTGAAGAAAATTGATATTTTGGGATTATCTTGTGCCAGAAGTACTGTCCGTCTTCATGAATAGATATTAGACCGAGTTCTTCAAATAGATAATCGGTATTGCTGCGAAAACTCCGGTTGCGCCTTATATTGTTTTGCCTTGAGATTATTTCCTTTTTTTCAAATACAAGTATTGTGCCACCGTCATTTCTAAAAAGGATTTCTTTAATGTAAAAATTATTGATATATTTTTTTGGTTTTTTATTTCTAAGTCTATAAAAGTCTTTTAGAAATCCAGCTTTATATTTATTAATGATTTTGGTTAGCAATTCTAAATTTCTATTTAATTTAAAAATATAATATCCAACACTTTTGTCACTATAAGACTTTGTTGTTGTACCTGCTATATTTAATATTTCATTAATATTATCATATTTGGATTTGAATTTGTTGGTTTTAAAATCCAAATTTATATTTATTGTTTTGTACTCTTCGAGTTCATTATTGAATGAGTTAACTATGATTTTGTGTTTTGATTTACTAAAAATGGAAGGGATTTTTTCAAAAATAGTGTAAAAAACGCCTTTATTTGAAATTAAAACCTTTCTGAAATCAGTACTTATCTTTATATCTTCAAATGCTATTAGCTTCGAATAAGTTTTTGTGAGACTATCTACATTTATTCGAATAAAAAGCATTGAAGAATTATCTTTTTTTCTAAATAACAAAAGTTGTTTTTCATCTTCCGATTCTGTAAATCTGAATTTTCGATTTAAAATATCTCTTTTCGTAATAAATATTTGATTGGAGTCAATCCTGTTGCCGATATTATCATATCTATAGGCATTAACTATTTCTTTTTTCTTATCCAAGTAAGAATACACTAAGACCCAACTGTCTTTGTTATTGGAAATAGACACTATTTTTATTTTTTTCTTTTCAAATGTAAGTGGTCTAGTCGTATATCTGTTCAAATTACGGTCAAAAATATTAAGGATATACTTTCTGTCATTACTTCGAAATGTCAAAATTTTATTATCAATATTTCCAATCAATGCAAACATATCATCATTTCTTACATCGAGTTCAGGAGCAACAGATATTTTTTGTCCATTGATATTGCGACTAAGGGTTAAAAGCAAAACTAAGAAATATAATATTGGTTTCATGTCATAAAATTAATAAAAAATGTACAAAAGGACTTTTAATTCGCGATTTATTTATTTATTTGTTTTTATAGTTATATAATTTTTACGATCATATGGTGGGTGTAAATTAAAATGTTTTTTTATTTCCTGATTTTTTACCTATTAATACTTAGAGTTGTTAAAAAGTATTGAAAATGACTTTAGCTGATTTGCGATATAATACATTAGATACATATTAATAAAAAAGTATCTCACAAAAAGTTTGTACACTATAAACTATTATCTTAAAATTAATGTTTAGTATGTTATTGTTTTATTATTGAAATAAAATTTTAATTCTCTTGGAGGAACATAAAACCGATATACTACACAAAGTGCATATTTCAAAAGTAATACTTCCTATTATGATAGGAGTAGCTGTCATTATGTATATGCTATATCGCCAGTTCAATTGGGAAGAATTTAACAAGATACAATGGGATTTTCATACTTATTTTTGGATTGGAATGGCTCTGCTCGTTTATATAATTAGGCATCTTTTTATCTCTGCAAGATTAAGGTTGCTTTCAGGATTTGAATTTGGCTGGAAAAAAGCTATTGAATTGATATTTATATGGGAGTTTTCTTCTTCAGTATCGCCTACTAGTTTTGGTGGCTCAGCGGTAGCATTATATTTTTTATCTCATGAAAAATTGCAGACATCAAAATCTATCACTCTGGTATTGTATACCGTAGTTTTAGATTCTTTGTTTTTTCTTCTGTCTTTACCTATTTTGATATTTGCTCTTGGGCCCATAGTCTTTAGACCCGGACTCACCTCGTTTTGGGAGGGTGACAATCATTTATACATTTTTGCACTGATATATATCGGTATGTTATTGTATACAGGGTTTTTCTTTTACGGGCTATTTTTGCATCCTGAAAACATAAAAAAAACTCTGCATTGGTTGGCAAACAGAAAAATATTGAGGAGATTCAAACAAAGCCTGATAAGAGTAGGCAATAATGTAGTGCTCGCATCACATGAATTGGGAAATCAAAAGATTATTTATCATTTGAGAGCATTTTTATATACTGGATTTGCCTGGGCACTTAGGTTTTTTGTTATCAATCTTTTAATTATTGCATTTAGTTCTGTGAAAATAACGGATTTAATATCACAAACTATTATCTATGCCAGAAGTCAAAATCTGTATGTTGAGACCTCATTTACACCTACTCCGGGTAGTACCGGTTTTGCAGAGTATCTTTTTAGTGGGTTTTTTCATGATTATATTCCAGTAGGTTTAGCATTGGTAATCGCTATAATTTGGAGAGTAATGACTTATTATACATATCTTTTTGCAGGGGTAATCATAGTGCCCAATTGGATTAATAAAATATTGAGCAAACGAGCATTATAAATAGTGTCTGTCTATAAAGTGCTTGATTTTTATTGTTGTATTCCGAGTCGCTAACGAATAGAATTAATTTATTTTTATTTCTTACCTTATTTCATATAATTTCTTTAAAAAAATAACGTTGACTAGTCTTGTATTAACTGTGATAAGAATTTATTGGCAAGAGTTAATAACAAAATTGTTTTTTTATTGCCAATACTTATTAATAAATTGTTATATTTGTAAGTTAAATAAAATATTCATTATAAAAAATTGTCGCATGATTTTAGAAAGTCGTGCTTTTCTGTTAGCAAAATTAAAATTAAACACATGAAACAGTTATCATTACTATTTGGTCTATTGTTTTTTACACTTTCGTTATTAGGTCAAAAACAAAATGATGAAGTATTATTCACTATTGCGGATGAGGGTGTTCCAGCATCAGAATTTCTATATATATACACAAAAAACCTTGGAGATAATGCGGATTTTTCTAAAAAAAGTTTGAAAGAGTACCTCAATTTATATATAAAATTCAAGTTGAAAGTGAAAAAGGCAAAAAGCATGAAGCTTGATACTTTTAAATCTTTCAAACGAGAAATGAAAGGCTACCGCGAACAGTTGGCAAAATCTTATCTTGTTGACAAAGAGGTGAATGAAAAATTGATTAAAGAGGCATATGACAGGATGCAAAAAGATTTGAAAGTGAGTATGATCTTAATTAGCTTTTCAAAAAATAGTGAAAGCGAACAGAAAGCAAAAAACAAAATACAAAATGTTTATAATGAATTGAAGAATGGAAAATCATTTTCATCTTTGGCAAGGAAGTATTCTGACGATAAATACAGCAATAAGACAGGAGGAAATTTAGGCTGGGTGACTGCAATGCTCCCAAATGGGTTTTATGATTTTGAAAATAATATTTATAATTTAAAGAAAGGAGAATTTTCAGAACCTTTCAAAACAGACTATGGATATATGATAGTTAAGCTCAATGATATTCGTGATGCGAGAGGAGAAATAGAAGCCGCACATATATTGATTAGAGACAAAATCAAAGGGAAAGTTAACCCAAAAGCAAAACCTCAAATAGATAGTTTGTATGATGTTCTACTAAAGGGTGGAGATTTCACTGAGCTTGCAAAAAAATATTCAATGGATAAAACAACTGCAAGTAAAGGGGGTTACCTTGGGTTTTTTGGCATTGGAAAATACGAAACAAGATTTGAAGATGCGGCTTTTGCACTATCTAAAGATAATGAATTGTCTAAGCCTATAAAAACCTCTTTGGGTTGGCATATAATCAAAAGACTAAGCAAGCCCGGGATTAAGTCCTTTGAGCAAATGAAACGCTCTTTAGCAAATAAATTGAACAAGAACGAAAGATATGAGATAGCTAGAAAGGCGCTGATTGAAAGGATTAAAAAAGAATCTGCGTTTAATGAGAATAAAAGTGCGAGGGATAGATTTATGGCAAAACTTGATAAAAGCTTTTATTCATTCAAATGGGCTGCTCCCGATTTCAATAATGAAGACTTGTGCAAAATTGGAGATATTCAATATACAATCAAAGATTTTGTTGATTATTGCAAAAAAAACCAACGTAAAAGACTTAAATTGGCTAGAAAAGAATCGGTGAAGCAATCTGCGATGAAGATATATAATGATTTTATTGATGACCTGTGTATTAAATATGAAGAACAACATTTGGAAGAAAAATATCCTGATTTCAGGTTTTTGATGAAAGAATATACAGAGGGAAATCTTTTGTTTGAAGTGATGGAAAAAGAAGTGTGGAATAAAGCGTCAAAAGATACCGTAGGATTGAAAAAATTCTATGGCAATAATAAAAACAAATATAAATGGAAGAAAAGGGCTGTTGTCAATGAATATACAATACATACCGATAATCAAAAGTTGATTAAAAAAATCCTTAAATACAGTAAAAGGAAAAGCCATAAAAAACTGATGAAAAAGTTTAATAAAAAAGAAAAACTTATTACTTTTTTGTCAAATAAATTTGAAATAGGAGATAAAGAACTTAATGGTTTGGAGTTTAAAATTGGAGCTAAAACAGAGCCTGTATTGAATAAGAATAAAAAAACAGTCGTTTTCAAAAAGATTGTAGAAATAATCCCTGAATCTTTGAAGACATTGAACGATGCAAAAGGGTACATTATAGCAGATTATCAAGAGTATCTTGAGGACGAATGGATTAAAAATCTTGAGAATGAATACCCTGTTAAGATAAATCAAGATGTTTTTAACAAAATGATTAAATAATTGAAGTCTGATTTGATTACTATAATAAAAAACAAAAATATAGATATTCACTCATTATTAAGTGAATTTTTTAAGCTGTCAGTCTTTATATTGCCAATGATCTTTGTGTTTGGGTGTAGCGATAAGCAAAAAAGAGATATTTCAAACGGAGATATTGCAGCTAGCGTTTATGATAGTAAATTGTATTATTCTGATATAGTCATTGATATGCCTTCGGATATTTCCGACAATGAACGCTCGGATTTGATTAATTCTTATATAGAACATTGGGTTAGAAAAACAATTTTAGCCCATAATGCAAAGAAAGATATTAAAGATTTTAGTAAAATCAATAATCTTGTCGAGGATTATGAAAAATCTTTGATTATTGAAGATTTTAAAAGGATATATATCAAAGAGCATTTGGATTCAACAATTACTCCGGATGATTTGAAAGGGTTTTATGAAATCAACAAGAATCAGTTTATTTTAGAGCGTTCGGTAGTTAATCTTATATATGCTAAATTTAATGATAAAAAACATAATTTAGATAAGTTTTACGAAAAGTGGAAGAAAAGAGACTTCAATTATATCTCAAAATATTGTGAAGCCAATGGAGATGACTATTTTTATAAAAAAGATAAATGGTATGACCTTAAGGATGTTAAGAAAAAACTACCATCTTTTCTGTTGAAAAATAAGGATGCTTATGAGGTTCAAATTAACAAAAAAGGTTTCGAATATTTTTTAAAAGTATTTGAATCAAAGCACAAAAATGAAAATATACCGTTGAATATGGTGAAAGAGAAAGTTGAAAAATTAATTTTGCAAAAAAGAAAATCAGATATAATTGATAAATATATTGAAGAGCTATATAAAAAGGAATTAGCCGGTAACAATATTAAAGTTTATCAATAGATTAAAAAAAATTATAACAAATGAAAAAAATATTAATAATCATATTATTCTTGTATTCCTTTTCTGTTTTTGCACAAGACAGAAAACTTATCGACAAGGTGATTGCTCAAGTAGGTAGTGAATTGGTGCTGCTTTCTGATCTGGAGACAGAATACAATTATTTAAAGTCGATGAATCAAGATCCGGGAGAAGATGCTAAATGTATGATATTGGAACAAATAATGGCTCAAAAATTGATGATAACTCAAGCCAAGATTGATAGTGTAGATGTCACAGAAGAGCAAGTTAATTCGCAGTTGGATCTGAGAATGGAATCTATATTAAGACAAATGGGCGGAGATGAAGAATTGTTTAAACAGTACTATGGAAAGACTATCTCAGAAATGAAAGAAGTATACAGAGAAGATATTAAAAACAAACTGCTAGCTGAAAGTATGCAACAACAGCTTATGTCAAATATCAATATCACTCCAAGTGAGGTCGTTCAATTTTTTAATTCGATACCTACCGATAGTTTGCCTTACTTTAATAGTGAAGTTGAGATATCACAGATTGTAGTTACTCCTCAGATCAACGATGTAGAAAAGAAAAAAGCTTATGAAAAAGCAGAAGAAATAAAAAAGAAATTGGACGATGGAGAAGATTTTAAATCTTTGGCAAAAAAATATTCTGACGACCAAGGTTCAGCAATCAAAGATGGTGATTTGGGATGGGTGAAAAGAGGCTCTTTTGTGCCAAAATTTGAAGCGGTTGCTTACGGGTTGAAAAAAAATGAAATCTCTGATATTGTTGAAACAGAATTTGGGTATCACATTATTCAGTTGCTAGAAAGGAGAGGTAATAGTATTCACGCTAGGCATATTCTTATAAAGCCTCCATTGACTACTGCTGATTTGAATAAGGCAAAAGAAAAATTAGATTCAATAAGGACACTTATTATTAAAGATTCTATGCCATTCGAAATAGCTGTAAAGAGATATTCTGATAAGAAAAGTATGAGCTATAACAATAATGGTAGAATGACCAATCCTAAAACTCAAACCACTTTCTTTGAAATGAAAGATCTGCCACCGGATATTTATTTTGCTATAGAGAATCTCAAACCCGGTGATATTACCGATGTAATGGAGACCACAGACGAGAGAGGCGAAACAAAATATCAGATTCTTAAAGTTATTACTAAAACAGAACCGCATAGAGCTAATCTAAAAGAAGATTATTCAAGGATACAAAATTTTGCGAAAGTGGGTAAGAAAAATGAATATATCAACAATTGGGTTGAAGATAAAATTAAATCGACTTATATTAAGGTTGATGATAATTACCTTCATTGTCCAAATATAGAAAAATGGGTAAATAAAGATGATATGTAATATGTGCATTTATTGAAATCAAGGAGTTTCAATACTGAAAGGTAACCGTTTCAAATACGAGCATAATGAAAGAATAGGGCATTACAAATCGGCTCGATATAATGCCGGTAGGTGTTTCGTGTAAATGATAATTATTCTGAAATCAAAAGTAGTATCCCAAACTGAGATTGATACCTGAATCAAACAGATGTTGTTTGTGTTTGTCATGCACAAACGGAACAAGAGAATGCACATTAAAATATGGAGTAAATCTTAAACTAATATTATTTATTATTAATTTGGCACCGGTAAATATTCCTAATCCTATACCTGATTGATTGTCCATTTCCAAGTCTTTGCTACTAGATAATTCGAAGTCTGTAATTTCTTGAAGACCTATGAAAAAGTATTTTCCAAAATTAAAATTTGCCATTATTGGGATTGAAAGTAATTGAATTGATCCTCTTTTTTTTGTTAAATCTTTTCCCGGATAATAAGAGGGCGTTAATATTATTTTCTGGTGCGAATAAATCAATCCTGTATGTATAGAAAATCTTTTACTCTTGTAATGCTGGAAACTTATACCAAAATTAAATGAACCTTCTCCATCATAGCTGGCATCACCATCGAGTAATGTGAATCTAATCAAGGTATTTATCCCTTTGCCATATTGTAAAGAGATTATATTTGTTTTTTGACCTATTAGATTTGAAGATAAAATAAATAAAAGTGCAATAATTCTAAGTTTTTTTAATTTTTTCATAAGTAAAAGTTTAATTGATTATATCGTGCCTGTCTATAAAGTGCTTGATTTTTGAAAAATAAAGATTTTTGATGAGATTTTTGTCTTTCTGAGGATTAGTGATGCCTTAGCATCAGTAATAAAAATAAAGTAAAAATAACGCAAAAAGATTACTTTTCAATTTTAATGACTTTGTGGACATACACTATATAGACAATAATATTTATCAAAAGGTTGGTTATATTATTGTATTAATCCTGCTGCCCTTATTTTTTCTAAGAATTCTTCTTCCGTATATATATCAACAGAGCCCAAAGCTTTAGCTTTTTTAAGTTTTGAGCCTGCCTTATCTCCTACTACCAATACATTTAAGTTCTTCGAAACCGCACCAATGTTTTTTGCACCTGCTTTGGTAGCCAATTCTTGTGCTTCTTTTCTTGTCACTTGGCTCAGCTTACCTGTGAATAATATCGTTTTATTGAGAAAGGTGGCGTTTTCTACTACTTCCACAGGTTTGTCCTCCTGCGTTTGTTTTGTGTTTACCCCAAATTCTTCCATTTTCTTAAGAATACTTATATTCTTTTCAAAGCTAAACCATTCACTTACTGTATTAGCAACACTAGGGCCTATTTCATGTATTGAAGTATAATCCTCTTCTTGCCAGCTTTGCAGTTCCCAAATACTATTGATTTTTTGAGCTATTAATTTAGAAGCTTTTTTTCCAAGATGCTTAATGCTTAAACTGTGCAAGAGTCTCCACAAAGGGTTAGATTTTGCTTTATTTACTGCATTTTTTATATTCTCTGCGGATCTTGCACCAAATCCTTCGAGTTCTGATATCAAAGTATAATCCAAGTTATAAAAATCAGACATATCTTTCACCATGTCTAAATCCCAAAATCTTTTTACATATGATTCGCCGAATCCATCAATATTCATTCCCGGTTTTGAAACATGAAAAATCAATTTTTGCAAATCAACTTTGCCACATACACAGTTATTGCAATACCATGCAGCTTCAGACTCTTCTTTTGTTAATAAGGCTTCCTTATCAGTATTATTTATGGGGCATTGTTGAGGAAATCTTACCGGTATTTCTTGGCCGGTTCTCAATTCAGGAAGAGACTTTACTATATATGGAATCACTTCTCCTGCTCTTTCAACGATAACTTTATCTCCAAGCCTTAAATCTTTTTTTACTATGAATTCTTCATTGTGTAAAGAGACAGAACGGACAGTCACGCCGGCTATTTGTACTGGAGTGATTTTAGCTACCGGAGTGATAGTGCCAAACCTACCTACTTGAAATTCCACCCTTTCCAAAGTAGTAACAGCTTGTTGAGCTTTAAATTTAAAAGCTATTGCCCATCTAGGGTGGTGCATTGTATGTCCGCATTTTTCTTGTATCTCAAATCTGTTTACCTTGATGACCATTCCATCTATCTCAAATGGTAAATTTTCTCTTTTCTCTTCCATTTCCTTACAAAAATCAATAGCTTCATCAATACCTTTGCATAGTTTTGTTCCTTTTTCAGGTACTTTGAAACCCAATTCTTTTAAAAATGCAATACTATTAGTGTGAGATTCAAACTGTTTAAGTGCATCATCCCCATTATTATCAGTTGCAAATGATATTTGATATGAGACCACAGAGAGATTTCTCTTTTTTACTTCCAAACTGTCTTTCATTCTTAAGCTTCCTGAAGCTGCGTTTCTTGCATTTGCAAATAATGCCAAACCGTTTTTTAGTCTCTTATCATTAATAATAGCAAATTGGTCTTTTCGGATTAAGGCTTCTCCTCGCAATTCGGCTTTAGCAATCGTTTTACTGGAAAAACCGGCTTTTAAAGGAATAGTGTAAATTACTTTTGCATTGGGAGTAATATCGTCTCCTTCAATCCCATTTCCTCTTGTAGCCGCTCTAGCTAAAAAATCATTTTCATATACGAGAGTCATAGTGCTACCGTCGTATTTCGGTTCGACAGAATACTCTATTTGGATATCATTATCTATTCCGGCAAGTTTTTTGATCTGCTTGTCAAAATCTTTTAAATCATCTTCACTATATGAATTTTCAAGAGATAGCATAGGAGAAAGATGAGTTACAGTAGGGAAGTCTTCAGTCAAATCACTTGATACACGCATGGTAGGAGAGTCTGGTGTGATAAGCTCAGGGTATTTTTCCTCAAGTGATTGTAGCTTTTTGAAGAGTATGTCGTATTCATAATCGGATATTACCGGATTATCATTGATATAATACTTCCATTCGTGATAATTTAATATCAAACGTAAATTATTAATATCCTCTTTCTGCAAATCTTTTTTTAAAAAATCCAAAGTTAAGTTGAAGTATCCTTTTTCCTGCTGTGTTGTGTACATTATTATGATTTAATAAAAATTTTTAATTACTGTAATTAGTACCTGTTTGAAATTGATGGTTTTAGAATAGATACTATACAAAACAATGGTGCAAATTAATTAAAAAATAAATATTGATAAAAGATTTAGAAAAAAATTTAGTTAAATCATTAAACCTATAGTATGGATCATAGTCAAAGATACGAACATAAAAAATACATGAAGATTCAAGATGAGCAAATATTGGAGTTGGTAAAAGATCAAAGTACTTTGAACAATGGTTTTAAGCTTTTGATGGATACTTACCAGATTCGTCTTTATCATCATATACGTGCAATATTGAATAATCACGATGATACTGATGATGTATTACAAAATACATTTATAAAAGTCTTTAAGTATTTGCCAAAATTTGAAGGTAGATCAAATCTGTATACTTGGATGTTTAGAATAGCTACCAATGAAGCGATGACATTTCTAAATAAAAATAAAAGGAAGAATGAATTTTTGGATGAAGTGCTTCTTGATGGGGCAACAGGTAAAAGTTTTTACCAAACTGAATTTGATGGAGAAAAAATAAAGGCTGTACTAAATAATGCGATTGCAAAATTGCCGGTAAAGCAAAAAAAAGTGTTTAGTCTTAGATATTTTGAAGAGATGAGTTACAAGGAAATGTCAGAGGTATTGGAGACATCCGTAGGTGCTCTAAAAGCTTCATATCATCATGCGGTAAAAAAAATCGAGTCTTACGTAGAGACTATACATATATATTAATGTAAAATAAATAAATATTATGAATACTGAAATAAAAAGAGAATTAGAAATGCTACACTCAGGATTAGCTAAATTTGATAATTCAAAGATATATAAACCTGCGGATAGTTATTTTGATAAAATGCAGCATTCAGTATTGAGTAAAATTGAAGGGAAAGGCTTGGGAAGGAACAATATTATTAAATTGAGATGGATGATGGGAATTGCAGCAGCGTTTATATTTATAATAGCAGTGAGTTTTTTAATTAATAATCAATCCAACACAAAAGATACATTGAGTACAGAGGAGGTCTACGAGTACTTTGAAGAAAATGTTGATTATCTGGATGATGAAGCTATTGCCGGTATTGCTAATGATAATGAGCTGAACTTTGACGATCTATTTTATTCAGATTCTGATGAGCTCAATGAGTATATAGGAGAAGAAATAGATGATATCACAGAAGATGAATTAGAACAAATTTTTTAACAATAAAATTAATACAACCATGAAATTTCTATTAATTATTACATCAATGTTGTTTTTCTTGGGAAATACAATAAGTCAAGATAGCAAACCTGAAAAAAGTAAGGCTATCGAAAGAATAGAAGCACATAAAATTGCTTTTATCACAAAAGCGTTGAATCTGACTCCTGAAGAGTCGCAGAAGTTTTGGCCGCTATACAATGAATATTCAGACAAAGAGAGAATGTTGAGAAAAGGCTTTGAAACCAATAAACCTAAAAGGGGAATGTCCGAAGATGAAGCCAATAAAGTCATAGACTATTACTTCGACAATGAACAAAGAAAATTGACACTAAGGAAAAACTACTATGACAAATTCAAAATGATCCTACCGGCAACTAAAGTAGTAAGGTTGCATTTTGCAGAAAATAAATTTAAAAGAAAATTGCTAAAGAAGCTAAAAAAAAATAGAAGAAAAAAAGGAAAAAGGAAAAGATAAGGAGCGAAGTACATTTTCATAATCAAGGCTAAGTGTAGAAGGATGATTTTTTTAAATCATCCTTTTTTGTTTTGATATTCACATTCTGGTAATCAGTATTGTACATATATGTTACGAAATATATGATATTTTGTAAAAAAACAGGAACTATTTATCTTAAATTGCTGTTCTTATATCACGTCTCTAAACTGACATAGTAAGGAATCTGATGAGATTTTAAAAGCTATGAGAAGTGTTTATTTGTTGCATTGAAATATCGAAGAAGAATTAATTGATTTTTAATTTTTCATGAAATTAATATTTTTTTTAAATATTTCAATTTTAAGTATTATCGTAAAACATTAATGCTTAATTGAATGCAAATATAGGCTAAATTTATTTTGAATTATTTTTAAAATAAATTCAAAAAAGCTTGGTCGGTAAATAAATCGGACGTACTTTTGCACTCGCTTTTGAAAAACATAATGATTGTTTTTGAAAAATAAAGTGAAAGATCATTGACATTGTTGATAGAAAATAATAGGTAAGAAAAGAAGAAGTGAACGTTTAAAAAGGAGAGAGGATTGGCTCAAACACATAGAAGAAAATACTATGGAGAGTTTGATCCTGGCTCAGGATGAACGCTAGCGGGAGGC
>Ga0256833_1000283_pt1 | contig 40683 bp, 23 predicted proteins | sample 356284metaG_FD_190535 | JGI IMG/M metagenome (GOLD analysis project Ga0256833, IMG submission 190535) | Hydrothermal vent microbial communities from Mid Atlantic Ridge, Atlantic Ocean - 356-284 | ecosystem: Environmental > Aquatic > Marine > Hydrothermal vents | place: Atlantic Ocean: Mid... | reverse complement strand
GTGCAGCTATATCTCACGGTACATCCTGAGGCAAGAGTGGAGATAGATACGGTGCTGTGTGAAAAAGGAGATATGCTGCAGGTGGGAGATAGCATATTGACGGAAGCGGGAGTGTATGAGATAGGACTCAAGGATATATTTGGTTGCGATAGTATAGTTACGGTGCATTTGGATTATGAAAGTCTGGAAGTTGTGGATAGCATCACGGCAGATTACGGTTGTGAAAACGGCAAAATAGACCTTATACTGCAAAATGCCAATAATCCGCCTTATGCTTTTTCGTGGAGTGGTGGAGAGACGACGGAAGAAATATCGGGACTGTCATCAGGGGTATATTCCGTAAAAATCACGGATAAAAGCGGCTGCATATACGAAAAAGAATACAATGTAGACGACTCGATAGCATACCTGATACCCAATGCATTTTTCCCTTCGGGACAAGAAGAGCTAAATAAGACCTTTCGCATATATCAAGCAAAAGATGTTGATATATTATCGACGGAGATATATGATCGCTGGGGCGAAAAAGTTTTCAACGGAGGACAAAATGAATACTGGGATGGCACATATCAGGGCAAAATGCAGTCCCCCGGCGTGTATCTATACCGGATAGTGATAGATTCGCCATGTGGGGAGGAAGTGAAGACCGGGCAGGTGATGCTGTTGAGGTAGCTGTGGGGAAAAAAGGGGATTCACTCTTTATTCACACAGAAATAAAGTATAAAATCAATTATCTATCTTATTTTCAAACAATAATTAAATCTTTTGTTTGTAATGGGTCAGCTGTTCTGACCTTTTTCGGCAAGAGGTCGGGAGACCTTTGATATTCAAAGATAGTTTTAACGGGAAAGAGTTCTGTTATATGAAAATATTTTGATAACCAAAAACTTTTGTTTGTTGCCATTTGTTCAAGTTCTTTGAGCAATAAATGTCTTTTATGGAATTCTATTATTATATCATTGCTGTGGCGGGTGGCTTTTTAGCAGGAGTGCTCAATGCCATAGCGGGATTTGGGTCTGTTGTCACTCTAAGTATAATGATAGAGTTTATGGGAATGCCTGCTAACCTTGCAAATGGCACAAATCGTATAAATATGTTTAGCCAAACTGCATTGAGTACATTGGCATACTTCCGTGAAGGAAAATTGAATTTTAAAAGATTCAGATTAGCTATTATTCTGACATTCATGGGTTCGGTAATGGGTGTATATTATGCGCTAAACATCTCAAATGAAGATTTCAAACTTATATTTAAGTACATACTTTTGTTGATGTTTATAGTGGTTTTGGTTAATCCTAAGAGATGGATCAAGGAAACAGACCTTGATTTTAAAATGAAAACCTGGATAACTATACCATTATTTTTAGCTCTTGGATTTTATGGTGGTTTTATCCAAATGGGGATGGGGCTATTTACTTTAATTATTCTTGTACTATTGGCAAAAACAAATATAATCGAAGCCAATGCAATAAAAGTTTTTATTATTGCTATGTATTCTCTTATGTTAATATTTGTGTTCAATTATAAAGGACTTGTTGATTGGAAAATAGGACTAACTTTTGCCTTGGGACAAGGTATCGGAGGCTATATGGCTGCACATTATGCTTCAACGTATCCCAAAGCAGACATTTGGGTCTACAGGATTTTAATAATTGTTGTATTGGTAGTATTGTTCAAAACATTTGATATATACCAAGTCTTGCTAGAATTTTGTATTTAGAAAATAGAAAAACAATAATCTTTATTTTCCAAATAAATATTTTCTAGAATTGAAATAAGAGATATTATTTATCATTTCTCCTAAAAACTTAATGTCATTTGGCAAAAATCCTTTTTCAATGTCCGTCCCGATGATATTGCAAAGGATTCTTCTAAAATATTCGTGTCTGGGAAATGATAAAAAACTACGGCTATCCGTAATCATCCCAATAAATCTGCTTAACAAACCGGTATTTGATAATGTATTAATTTGTTTTTCCATGCCATCTTTTTGGTCTAGAAACCACCAAGCACTTCCCCATTGTATCTTACCGGGAATATCGCCCATTTGAAAATTGCCGGTCATTGTGGAAAAAACTTCATTATCTCGAGGATTGAGGTTATATAATATTGTTTTAGCTAACTTTTTTTCTTTATCTAAAGCATTTAAAAATGCAGATAATCTTTCAGCATGAGAGTAATCTCCAATGGAATCACAACCGGCATCATATCCTATTTTATTCAATAATCTAGAATTATTATTTCTGATTGCCCCAAGATGAAACTGTTGAACCATATCTTTTTCATGATACAGTTTTGATAATTGGAGTATAATCAGCCCATTGAATTGATTAGCCATATTAAGAAAATCAGAATTTTCATCATTTACCCAAGCTTCAAATTCATTTGATAAAATATCTATGTTAAAATCTATGGGAGGAATTTCGGACAACCCATAGTCAGAAATAACACAACCGGCAGCTTCAAAATAGTCTAATCGCATTTTAATTGCTTCTATAAAATCTATGAGTGTACTTATTTTAACAGATGACGAAAGCTCTAGCTTCTTAATATATTTTTTGAATTTCAAAGAATTGTTTGAAAGAAAAATATCATCAGTCCTGAAAGTTGGTAGAACTTTAGTCCCAATACTATTTGCTTGTATATTTTTGTGATAATGAAGTTTATCAGTTGGGTCATCGGTTGTACAAACAACTTCAACTCTCATTTTTCTAAGCAGGTTTTGTGTTGAAAACTCTTCAGTTCTTAACATTTCAGAACATTTGAAATAAATATCTTTTGCTGTATCAGGAGTTAATAATTTATTAATACCAAAATACCTTTTTAACTCTAAATGCGTCCAATGATATAGTGGATTTCTCATTGTATTTGGTACAGTTTCTGCCCATTTTTCAAATTTTTCCCAATCATCGGCATCACCTGATATATAGTGCTCATCAACGCCATTTGCTCTCATTGCTCTCCACTTATAATGGTCTCCTTCAAGCCAAATTTGAGTTAGATTTTCAAACTTTTTATTATCAGAAATATCTTGAGGAGATAAATGATTGTGATAGTCTATAATAGGTAGATTTTCAGCAAATTCATGGTATAGTCTTATCGCAAATCTATTTTGCAGTAAAAAATCATCATTTATAAAAGGAGTCATATTTTTCTTCTTTTCATATTTTCTAATATTCCTGTTTCCAATCCTCTCATTTCAGCTAGACCGCGTAATCGTCCAATAGCAGAATATCCGGGATTGGTCTTTTTTGCCAAATCATCCATCATTTGATGCCCGTGATCAGGGCGCATGGGGATAGACAATTGTCTTTTCTGCTGCTCATGCAATAATAATTTCAATAATTTATACATATCTATACTTCCGTCAAGATGATTTGTCTCATAAAAGCCACCACCTTGTTCTCTTTTTAAATTCCTCAGATGGATAAAATGTATTTTATCGGAAAAAGCACTTACCATCTCGACTAAATCATTATCCTCTCTTGCTGCCAACGACCCACTACAAAAACACATGCCGTTGGCATCAATATTAATTTCTTCAAACAATAGTTTGTAATCTTTTTTTGTACTTACTACTCGAGGTAATCCAAATAAAGAAAAAGGAGGGTCATCAGGGTGTAGGGCTAGTTTTACTCCTGCTTTTTCAGCTACGGGACTTATTTCTTTGATAAAATACATCAAATTATCTCGTAATTTCCTTTCATCAATATCTTCGTATTCTTGTAATGCTTCCCTAAAATCATTTAAAGTATATTTCTCCTCTGCTCCGGGCAATCCTGCAATAATACTTTTTGTTAATATTTCCTTCTCAATATCGGTCATCTTATTATAAAAAAGTTTTGCTTCTGCTATTTCTCGTTTGGAATACTGTTTTTTTGCATTATCTCTATTCAAAATATAAATATCAAATGCAATAAGAGCAGTCTTTTCAAACCTTAAAGCCAAAGATCCATCCGGCATTTTATAGCACAAATCGGTTCTTGTCCAGTCCAAAACAGGCATAAAATTATATGTCACCACCGGAATATTGCATTTACCCAGATTAATAATACTTTGTTTATAATTTTCGATATATTTTTTCCAATTACCTTTTTGCTTTTTTATATCTTCATGTACAGGGATGCTTTCTACGACCGACCAGTTTAATCCGACATTTTCTATATCTTCTTTTCGATTATCTATTTCTTCAATTTTCCAAATTTCTCCATTTGGGATATGGTGTAAAGCTGTCACCACGCCCGTTGCCCCGGTTTGTTTGATATCGGCTAGATTTACCGGATCGCTATTACCAAACCATCTCCAAGTATGTTCCAATTTTTTCATGTTTTTCATAAATATCTTTTATACTCCGCTGAATGCGCTGAAACCTCCATCAATGGGGACTACAATTCCGGTTACAAAGCTGGCAGCATCACTACAAATCCACTCTACTACACCATTCAATTCTTCAGGTTTTCCAAAGCGTCTCATCGGTGTTTGAGAGATAATAGTTGTTCCTCTATCTGTTAGATTACCATTTCTTTTTAACAATAATGTTTTATTTTGTTTGCTAATAAAAAACCCCGGAGCAATCGCGTTAACCCTTATTCTTTTACCATATTTTGAACATAGTTCTACAGCAAGCCATTTTGTAAAATTATCGATCGCTGCTTTAGATGCTGAGTATCCTACAATGCCGGTAAGTGGCAATTGTGCTGCCATAGATGAAATATTCAAAATACAAGAATTTCCTTCTTTGATTAAATATTTTCCAAATACCTGTGATGGTAAGACTGTTCCCAATAAATTTAAGTGCATTACTTTCGAAAATGCATCTTCCGACATATCAAAAAAAGAGTCATCAGGCATAATGGTAGCTTCTTTAAGATTGCCACCGGCTGCATTGATTAGAATATCAATTTTTTCCCATTTGGACAACAGCTTTTTACAAGCTTTTTCCAAATCATTCCGATTTAAGACATCAGCTATTAAAGCAATCGCAGTCCCTCCTTTGTTATTGAGGTTATCAACTGTTTTTTGTACTGTAGACTCCGTTCGTCCCAATATACCTATTTTAGCTCCAAGGGAGGAGAAGTGATTGGCTATAGAGCTACCGAGAACTCCATTTCCTCCTGTTATTAATACAACTTTTTGATTATAAAAACTCATTTTTATTTTTTTTTGAAATCTTATTTTAAATTTATTTCAAGTACAAAACAAATCCAGTTTTTGACAGGTTCTCTGAATCCTTTCCTATCATCACTTCAAATTTTCCACTTTCAGATTCATATTTCAACCCGGAATTGTAAAATCTCAACAAGGCTTCATTAATTTCAAATCTTACGGTTTTTGTTTCTCTAGGTTTTAATTGTATTTTTTCAAATCCTTTCAATTCTTTTATAGGCCTGCTGATTGAACCGACTATATCACGTATATACATTTGGACAATTTCTTCACCTTCCACTTTACCTGAATTTGTTATATCAATACTTGCTATAATTGGCTTTTGGGGGGTTAAAACCGTATCACTTAGCTTTATTTTTCCATACTCAAATTGTGTATAACTCAATCCATATCCAAAAGGAAACAATGGCTCATTTGCGATATCCAAATAATTAGAGCGAAATTTTTTATGGCTTTTATTATCAGGTCTGCCTGTATTGAGCATACTGTGATAAACAGGTATTTGTCCTACCGACAAGGGGAAAGAAGTTGTTAATTTGGCTGAAGGATTTACTTTACCAAATAGCACATCAGCCACAGCATTGCCGGATTCTGTTCCACCAAACCAAACATCCAATATAGCATCCAAGTTTTCACTCTCCCATTTTAAGGTCATGGGACGACCATTAAAAAGAACTAAAACAATTGGTTTATTTAGTGATTTTAGAGCTTTCAACAGTTTCTTTTGAGAATCCTGCAAACTGATATCTGCCATACTTGAAGCTTCACCGGACATATTAGCGGCTTCTCCCAATACGGCGACTATGACATCTGACTTATTAGATATATTTACCGCTTCTTTTATCATATCAGCTGGGCTACGTTTATCTATTTCAATTTGCTTTCCCAAGGCATTTACCCTGTTTGTCAACTTTAAATTATCAGTAATATTCGCCCCTTTTGCATACATTACATTTCCTTTACCAACAAAAGATTGTACCCCTTTTAAGACTGTTACTGCTTGTTTGTAATCACCTGCGACATTCCAACATCCAAGCATGTTTTCCTTGCTATTAGCCAATGGACCTATCAAGGCGATTTTAATATCATTTGTTAAAGGTAGAATACTATTATTGTTTTTTAAAAGTACAATTGATTCTGTAGCAGCTTTTCTGGCAAGTTGTCTTGTATCTTTATTTAATAAATCCGTAGATTCTTCCAAATATCGGTACGGATTATCAAAAAGTCCCAGCAATTCTTTTGCTTTTAATATTCTTTTACAAGCTATATCAATTTGATCTTTGTTTATACTGCCTTCTTCAAGGGATTTTTCCAATGTAGTCAAAAAACCTTCTCCGACCATATCCATATCGATGCCTGCATTCAGCGCTTTGTAAGATACCTCCTGCAAATCTTTGCCTATACCGTGATTTATCATCTCGTTGATCGCAGTATAATCTGTTACTACAAACCCCGAAAACCCCCATTGCTCTCTTAATATTTCAGTAAACAAATGTTTATTGGCAGTAGCAGGAATATAATTTAATACATTGAAAGATGTCATAATTGACCCTACTCCTGCATCAATAGCCGCTTTGTATGGAGGATAATACTCATTATAGCAACGGATGTCGCTCATATCTACTGTATTGTAATCACGTCCGCCTTCAGTTGCTCCATAATTAGCAAAATGCTTAACACAAGCCAGCATAGTATTATTTTCAGAAAGTTTATCTCCTTGGTAACCTTTTACCATTGATTTAGCGACAGCACTCCCGAGAAAAGGATCTTCACCGGCTCCTTCTGCTATTCTTCCCCATCTTGGGTCTCTTGCTATATCTACCATTGGAGAAAATGTCCAATTTAGACCATCACTAGTAGCTTCAATCGCTGAACTATGCGCAACTTGCTCAATAAGTTTCATATCCCACGAACAAGACAATGCTAATGGAATAGGGAATGTTGTTTTATACCCATGTATTACATCTAATCCAAATATTAATGGAATTCCCAAACGACTTTTATTTACCGCAATTTGTTGAGCACTGCGTATATTACGTTTTCCTTGAAGACCAAAAATACCCCCTACTAAACCTGTTTTTAGCTTATCCTCAACATTTTTGCTTACTACTTCACCCGTTTTGACACTTTTGCCTGTCCGTATTAGATTTAGCTGTCCTATTTTCTCTTTTAATGTCATTTTTTGAAATATAGCTTCTACCTTAGCACTCAAAACGATACTGTTTGTTTTGGTATGCTTTTGAGTTGCATCATTACAATTGGTGAATATGTAAACGATAAATAACAAGTAAAATATATTTTTCATATTTCAATTTTATATGATGTGAAATACTTTTTTAAAATTTTGCCTTTACAATCACCGGAAAATGGTCTGAAATATACTTGCCATCCTCTTTTCTTGTATCTACTTTATAATTGAGTATCTCCACTTTATCATTTACAAAAATATAATCTATTCTTTTATCCGCCTTGGATTTGGAGTCAAAACCATTAAAAGTACCCAAAGGTTTACCCGAATTAATTGATTTCAAAAAACTATCTTGCATTTTATTTGAGAGGTTTTTAATGATTCTGTCATTTGGCAAGACATTAAAATCACCTGAGAGGATCAAAGGTTCATTATTTGAATTTTCCTTGGCAATTTCCCTAAGAATTAGATCCATTCCTTTTGCTCTTGCTTTTTGACCTCTATGATCCAAATGAGTATTAAATACCCAAAATCGAGTTCCGGTTTTCTTATCTTCAAAATGACCATATGTGCATATCCTCAAGCATGCAGCATCCCACCCTTTTGTTACTTTGTTTGGAGTGCCGGACAACCAAATAGTATTAGACTCTATGATTTTGTATTTATTTGTATTGAAAAATATAGCTGAATACTCTTCTTGGCCTTTTTCTCCATCTCTTGCCAATCCAATAAAATCGTAGTTACTCAAATGATTTTTGATGTATTTCACCTGATGTGGAAGCCCTTCCTGTATCCCAAATATATCCGGTGCAATTTCATTTATTTGATTGACAAACATGTCTTTTCTATATGTCCATGCCTCATCCCCATCTACTTCAACATCCAATCTTACATTGTATGTCATAAATTTATGATTATTCTTAATTATTGGTATAGGCAAGCCTAATAATTTAGCCATTTTTTTTGCATAACGGATACCCATTGTACGTTGTCCTTCACTATTGAAGTGCACTTGATCCCCTTTATCCTTGAGGTCGTCCGTTTTTATTATATCTATAAGCTCATTGTTATTTGCCAGTTTATGCAAATTTTCATTGAATTGTAACCATAGTGGACGGTGTGTTTGGAACTTTCCAATTTCACCAACTACTACAGGCAGTTTAGGATTATTAACTTCTTTTCTCACTCTATCCAAAAAGACAAGAAATCTTTTATTATAAGTAGGTATCCTCTCAGTTTTAGCATCGGATTCCCCTTGATGCCAAAGCATCCCTTTGAAAACACCATCTTTTCCCGCAGCCTTGATTTTTGATTTCATATTGCTCCAGAGATGTTGTCCGCGATATTCATCATCTTTAAGCCAATTATCCAACGCACTACCGCCCATTGCTGTAGGTATAATAGCTATAGATACATTTTTAGGAACTGACTGAAGTAGAGTACGCGCAAAACTTAGACCACTATCCAATCCTCTATTTCCATTAGTGTGTTTATGTATTGGTTCTTTAGCATTTATCCAATCTCCATTTTTATTCATTGTCAAAATACGCGGATGACTAAGAGTATCTTGAGGACCAACTGTTCCTGCTCCAACCATATTGGATTGTCCTGCTAATATAAAGATCCAAAGATTTTCTTTTGGGGGAAGGATTTTGACTTTTTCTTCAATTTTCGGGCAGTAAAAGTATTTATCTGTAATATAATATCTCACATAATCAATTTCAAATCTCTGTGGAAAGACAGATGCATTGTCAGGATATCCTAAATAGTTGCCTCCAACAGCCAAATTGATAAGCATATAAAATGGTTTTAAAAATGGGTTGTCATTTAGATTCAAGTTTTCTAGTTCACTATATTTTCTTTCTGCAAACAGGACATCATCTACAAAGTACTTAATTCTATTTTTATTCCAATCAATTGAAAAGAGATGAAAATTATCACTAAAGTTCCCATATTGCAATTCGTATTTATCTCCTTTATGATAAGTTTTGCCATTAGTCCCTTTATAAAAAACAGTTCCCCTTATTCGCCATGGAATTTGACCTTTTTCTTCCATGATGTCAATTTCACCACAATATGGCCAATCTTTTTCAGCTCTGTTTTTACCTAATAGCCACAACGCAGGCCAAAGCCCTCTTGTTTTAGGTAACTTAGCTCTAATATCAATTCGACCATATTTGAATTCTTTCTTGTTTTTTGTTACTATTCTCGATGATGACCAATAGCCTATGTGTTCTTTATCAGGCATCGCAGTGATAATCAACTTGCCGTCTTTAACCTGTGTGTTTTCCGGTCTATACCACACTTTTTCAGCATTTCCCCAGCCGCAAAGACTAGGACAACCATCACCTAATTCGTGAGACCAAATACTAGTGTCCAGACTTGTTCCATTAAATTCATCTTGCCATATAAGAGCATGACCTTCTCTATATACCGGAACAGAATATGCATAATCCTTTTTTACTATACCATTTCTCCTATCGATTAATTTTGCTACTATATCTTTGTCCATTACTTCTTTGAATAGCAAGTAATGCCCTTCATCATTAAGATGAACCCCATCTCCACAATTATACTTCTTATCTATTTTACCTGACCAATCTGACAAATCTGTCCAAAAATCAAGAGTTTTTCTGCCAAACATGGCATAAGTTGAATCTTTTAATACTTTTTGGAGTTTGATTTTTTCTTTGGACATATTTCGACTTTGAGGTGTGGACACCCAAACAGGAATATTTGCGTTTTTCAATGCTTTTGCAATCAATCTGTAATTATTAAGCTGCTCTTTGATACTATATCCATTTGCCACATCATTGCTAGGCAAATTTATCAATACTCCATCAGGATTAAGGGAAATCGCCATGGCAACATTGTGCTTTGGATTGGGTTTGGGTCTATTGTCAGAAACAGGTGCATTTGTTGGCAATAAATGATAAGTAGTGTAACCGCCAACTGCTAAATTGATTACTTGGTGATATCCGTTTTCTGCTTGAAGTTGTCTTCTATATCTATTTACCCAAGAGTTGCGAGTTTCTGAAGGTCCGGTTCCGGCAGCAGTAGATGAACCGAGGATTACTATTTTTACCGCTTGTTTTGGGTCTCCTTGGATTGGAGTATTTTTATCCGTCTCTAGTTGATTGATATTTGCAAAATAACTATATACATCCTTACCCGTCACAGGGCTATGCAAATCCGTAAATATCGCGATTTTATTGTAACTCGGCCCACCATAAATAGCATCTTTAAAATCAAAAATCAATGTTTCCCATTTATTTATTTTTGTGTTTTTTATAGTGATTGAAGTTGTAGAACCGCCATCCAAGGATTCTTCTAATTTGAATGTAAAAGTACCCAAATGATCCATCAACACATCAATGCTAAATCTATTTCCTTCAGCAATTCGTATTGGCTTTTTTAATACAAGGTACTGTCCCGAAAACAATCTGGCATCGGCAGCTCTTACTATTTCACCGGCAATCCTACCTTTTTTCTCAAGGATTTTAAATTCATAGCCTTCTTTTGACAGATGCCCGTTGGCAAAATAATGAAAAGAAACAGACTTATCTTTACTAAAGTCTATTATTGATGTTTTGTAAATAGGTCTATTAGCTATTTTTGGACTACAAGCCATAATTAAAGCTATAATAATAATTGAAAGATATTTTATTTTATTCATATTTAAGTTTTTTCAATTTTCTTTATAAATTCTCACATAATCAATATCCATAGTTTGAGGCCAAACTGTTGTGGCATCAGGATCACCACCAAAATTTCCACCTACTGCTACATTCATAATTACATAAAATGGATACTTAAACGGGTTTTTATTATTATAATAATGAAAATTGTTATGAAATATGGTATTATATAGTTTATCGTCAACATAAAACTTTAATTTATATTCATCCCATTTCATTGTAAAAACATGAAACTCATCCTTGAACTCTCCTTTTGGCAAGGTATATTTTTTAGATGTAGGGTATTTATGGTTTCCAGACAAATCAGCGTAGTGAATTGTCGAACTTATCGTATTGGGAATATGTCCTTTCAATTCCATTATATCTATTTCTCCTCTTTTGGGCCATCCCAATTGATATAATTCATTCCCTTGCAACCACAATGCAGGCCAAAGCCCTTTACTATAAGGCAATTTTGCTCTAAATTCAATTTTTCCATATTTGAAAACCATTTTATCTCTGCTATTGATTCTCGCTGATGTATATGAAGAGCCTTTATAATTCTCTTTTTTTGCAATGAATGTAAGCAAACCATTTTCGATCTTTAAATTTTGAGGGCTATAATACTGAACTTCCTCATTATACCAATTACCCCTATCTTGAACATACCAATGGTTTTTGTTTAGCTTGTTTCCTGAAAATTCATCATTTAAAATCAATGTCCATCCTTCTTGATGCAATTTTGTGACATATCCGGGATAATCGTTGTCTGTAAATTCTATATCGTCATCTATTATTGAAACGGACAGAATGGTATCAGCAGCAATAACAGAAGAATCTATGGTGAAAACTATTTTAAAATCTTCATTCTCTTCAAATATATCATCATCTTTTATCTCTATAAAAATACTTTGAGCTTCTAAAGAATCTGTTCCGACAAATTCTAATATACCATCTATTGGTTCATAATCAGAAAACGGTTCAGCCAAACCCGACAAGGTATAATAAGGAATTAGAATTGAATTTGGGTGTTTACCACTTAGCTTTACTTTTATTTCAAAATATTTATTATCTCCTTCTATAATTGAAGTGTCGTTAATGCTAAAAACAGGTTTTTCTACAGTAACTATTGGCGTACGCATTTCAGTTTTATCACATGAAAATACTCCAAAAATCAAAAGTAACATTATAAGTATTGATATTTTCATCTATTTATAATTTTTATTTAAATATAATAAATATTTATAATAAATTCAGGAACTCGCGTGATATTTTTTATCATATTTCACTGTGTATTTCATAGTTAATAAAATTCAAATTCATTTCATCAAAAATCAAGCACTTTATAGACATCCACTAATTATCTACAGTAAACATTTTTGTTAAATTTCCAATTTCAACTTCAAATTTACCGGGTTCAAATATCCATTTATTATTTATTCCGACAAATTTTAAATCTTCTTTTGAGATATTGAAATTGATTTTTTGTGTTTCTCTGTTTTCCAATTTTATTTTTTTAAACCCCTTTAATCTTTTTACACTTGGGGTTATACTTGCTACTTTATCACTAATAAACAAAGGAATAATCAAAGAGCCCGTTTTATTTCCTGTATTTTTCACTTGTATTGATATAGAAAAATTATCTTTGTCTATATTCTTAATTTCAAGATTGTCATAAGAAAAAGATGTGTAGCTAAGACCATGTGCAAATTCCCATTGTGGATTGAATCCATTATCACTAAAGTCAATATCCTTATTTTCAGTATATTTATGGTCATAATGAATCAAATCATTTACAAATCGTGGATAAGTAAAAGGCAATCTCCCATTTGGATTATAATTACCGATTAAAATTTGAGCAATAGCTCTTCCCCCTTCATTTCCCGGTAGTCCGGCAAAAACAATTCCTTTAGCTAATGGTTCTATTGTATTGACAACTCTGGGTCTACCTTCCACTAAGACCAAAACAATAGGAATGCCTGTATTAGAAATTGCTGTTACCAAATCAATTTGAGCTTTTGACAAAGTCAAATCGTTTATATTTCCAGGTATTTCGACATAAGGCATTTCACCAATACAAATTACAGCAACATCCGATTTTTTGGCGACTTGAACTGCTTTATCTATATTAATCGGTTCATTAACAGTACTACCCTTTACAAAATTAATGTTTGCCCCATATTCATCTATTAATGACTCTAAGATAGTTTTTTTATTTGGTGTGTTATATTTTTTATCTTTTCCTTGCCAAGTGCCAGTCCAAGCACCGTTAATGGCAGCTAAAGAATTAGCAGTAGGGCCTGTAACCAGTATTTTCTTATTCTTAGATATTGGTAGTATTTGATTTTTATTTTTCAATAACACAATACTTTCCAATGCTCCTTGAAACGCTTTTTGTTTATACTTTTCAGAAGCAAATTCAGGATAATCTTCCACAGGATAAAATGCTTTGTCAAACAATCCCAATTCATATTTTAATGTAAGTATTCTTCGTACTGATTCATCAATTCTACTCATTGCTACAGCACCTTCTTCAACTAATTCCTTCAATAATTTAGGAAATTCTAAATCAACAGCCACCATGCTCATGTCAATTCCTGCATTTATACTTATTCTTATTGCATCTTTATAATCCTTAGCAATATGATGCCTTTCGTAAAGATATTTAATATCTTCCCAATCAGTAACCGCTATCCCTTTAAATCCTAATTCATGCCTTAATAAATCTATTAATATTTTAGGATTTGCATGTACAGGAATTCCATTCAATTCACCTGAATTAATCATCACGGTTTTTGCTCCTGCATCAATTGCCGCTTTAAACGGAGGCAAAAATAGCTCTCTTAATTGCCGTTCAGGAATATAAGAAGGCGTTCTATCTTTTCCTGATTTAGGTGCACTATATCCTAAAAAATGCTTCATACAAGAAGCTACTTTATAAGGAGAATTAAATCTTTCTCCTTGCATTCCTTTTATTGTAGCTTTACCCATCTCTTTTACAAGATAAGTATCTTCTCCAAAGGTCTCCCAAAACCTTGACCATCTGGGGTCTCTACCTACATCAAGGACAGGGGCAAAAGTCCAAGGTATAGCAGAGGCTCTTGTTTCATAAGCCGAAATAGAAGCAAGTTCTTCAACTAACTCACGATTCCATGTGGCTGCTAAATTCAATTGTTGTGGATAAAGTGTAGCATTACTGGTATAATTAGCGCCATGTATTGCATCTATTCCGTATAAAACCGGGATACCCGTAGATTTTTTATTAATAGCGTAACTTTGTATTTTACTCAATATCTGATGCCATTCTGATAATGATCTTGCATGTCCACCATTGTTTAGAATTGAACCTACTTTTAAATCTAAAAGGACTTTCTGTAATTTACCCATATCAAACTCCAATGGTTCTTTTACTTTGTAAGGTTCACCTTTCAGGAGCATATCCACAGACAATTGAGTCATTTCACCCACTTTGTCCGTTAATGTCATTTTCGATATCAAAGAATCAACTTTTTCTTCTATCAAACTCTTTTTTGATTTAGTTATTTCAGTTTTCTTTTCACCTCTAATTGCAAGTGCCTTATCAGGAAAATTAGTTATTATACCATCAATACCCAAATCAATAAGGTTAATCATATCCTTTTCTGTATTCACCGTCCATTTCCATACTTCCACGCCTTTTTTATGTGCATATTCAATAAATTCTTTTGTAGGATTTGTTTTATATCCGACACCAATAGCTTTAGCATTGATTAACACGGCATATTCAATGGTCTGTTTATTGGCATAATCACTTAGATATAATATTGGTATCTGTTTATCTAATTTCCTTAGCTTTGAAAGAATATCAAAATGAAATGATAAAATCATAACTTCTCTATTCATTCTCAAGTTATCAATTATTTCAAGAACTTCTTTTTCAATATTGTGGGTTTTTATCTCAATACATACTTTTATCTTTCCCTTAGCCAATTGTAATGCTTCCCTTAATAGTGGAATTTTCTCTTCGATATATTCATCACCAAATTTTTTTGGATATCCCACTTTAATCTTATTAAGTTCTTTATAAGTCAAAGTATAAACATTTCCTTTTCTACCATTAGAACTTGTTCTATCAACAGAATTGTCATGAATAACAACTAATTTATTATCTTTAGTTTTATGCACATCTAATTCAAAATAATCAGCTTCGATATCAACTGCTTTTTGAAATGCAGCAAGAGTATTTTCTGGTGCTACACTTGAAAACCCTCTATGCGCAATAATCTTGGTTCTTTTTTGAGATACTTGCGATTTCTTATTTTGTTTTTCACAAGATAAGAATACAAAGGTGAGCAATAAATATATTATATATTTGTTCTTCATTTTCGTTTTCTTTTCATCTCAATATTTCTATACCATTTCTGCAAAGTATAAAATGCTAATTTTTTAGTTCCTGTATTTGATATCAATCCTTTCCTGTTCCAACCATCTTGAATATTTGGTAAATTGCGCTTTGGAGAACGAAAATCTGCAAGTATCCAAGGAGTAACACCTCTAAGGTTAGACATATTTTCCATCATTTTTATTGTTTGTTTATAGAGGAAATCACCATATTCTTCTGACCATCTTGTATCTTTATCTGCATGGTATCCTCCTAAAACTCCAGCGCCAAATTCTGAAATAATTACGGGTTTATTTTGGTCAAATTGCCATTTCACAGCAGTGATGTCTTTAGGATGCCCTCCGTACCATCCTATATATTGATTGAAAGCGACTATATCCACTTCTTTGGAGATAGGGTCAGCTATTTTGTTAAATCCATTTTCGGATTTATGCAAAAGTGCAGCACTAATGAGTCGTGTGTTATCAATAGCTCTGGCTTGACTTATTAATTTTGATAAAAACATATTTCTTTCTTCACTTATAGGGGTTTCATTTGCCATAGACCAAATAATAATAGATGCACGATTTTTATCTCTATTTATCATATCTGTCAATTGGTTTTCTGCATTCTCATAGACAAAATCTTTGTCAAAATCTATTGTCCAATAGACAGGGATTTCAGACCATAGAAGCATCCCTTCTTTATCTGCTAGTCTAATCATATGTTCATTATGAGGGTAATGAGCAAGGCGCATAAAATTGCAATTTAATTCTTTTGCCCAATGCAAAGATATAATTGCATCCGCTTCAGAATAAGCCCTGCCACCTCTCATAGTATTCTCCTCATGCATACAAATCCCCCTTAAGAATATGGGTTTACCATTCAGGATAATTTCACCATTTTTTGATTCTATAGTTCTAAAACCGATTTGGTCTTTTAACTCTTCATAATTGGTTTTTAATACTATGTCGTACAATTTGGGGTTTTCAGGTGTCCAAAGTGTGATGCCTTTTAAGCTAAAATCCAGTGTTACATATCCGTTTTTATCAGTACGGATTTTTTTAAAAAAATCAAGTTCAGGGATTTCAATTGTAATATCTTCATTGTTATCGACATTGGACAATTGAATATAGCCGGATATTATACCTCTCTCTGATTGTTTTAGCTGAATAAAATAATCATAAATATATTTATTTGGTACTTCCACCAAAGATACGTCTCTAGTGATCCCACCATAATTCCACCAATCCGTATTGAGTGTTGGGATAGCGTCTTTATGCCTTGTATTATCAACCTTAACTATTAAATAATTGTTTTTTTCTTTTAAAGAATTGGTCACTTCATAGGAAAACGGAGTAAAACCTCCTTCATGTTTACCTAATTTATTTCCATTCAAATAAACTTCAGCAATGTAATTAACTGCGCCAAAATGGATAAAAACTCGATTTTTCAATTTGGTTTTCTTATAATCAAATGATTTTTTATACCAGATAGTTCCTTCATAATACAACAGCTTTTCATCTTGAGAATTCCAATCACCCGGAACTAATAAAGTCGGTGAAGCATCAAAACTGTACTCTATTCTGTCCAGCTTATTTTTTGGCTTTGCGTTATTATAATATGCTCCGGGATTAGATTTCATTTTTTCATCAGTATCATAAGCTTTATAACGAAAATCATAGTATCCTGTTTCATAAGGGTCAATAATGTAATGCCATTTGCCATTTAAAGAAGTATTGTTGCGATTAGATATATTTTGAATCAGACTATTTTGAGCATTTAATTCAAAAATCAAAAAACAAAATAACAGCATTAATATCATCCTCTTATTAAGATAGTGAAATGGGAAAAGAAATAGTTTTTGATTCTTCAATGAAAATAATCTTCCCGACTTTTTTGGAGTCTTAACTATATAAGTATTTTTAAAAACAGAAGAAGTAAAAAATATACTTTTTATATTCAATATTTTGGTAGCAATTCTGTTTAAGCTTTTAATTATAATCATACGCACGATAAATGTGATTGTTAAAAATAAAGTAAATATCTGTCATATGTTACGTTTTTTCACGAGGAAAAGCAAAACAGCAAACAATATTTAATTGACATTGATAAAAACACCTGTCGAAAATGATTTCCGACAGGCATTTTATTAGAAAAAAAATCACACTATTCTTTTATAAACTTTGCTGTTCCCAATCTTCTATTATTGTCAGAGTACAAGTCAATCAAGTACAAACCATTTGGTAATAAACTCACATCAATTTTTGATCGTAAAGGATTTTTAATAGTCATCACCTTATGTCCTCTTATATCAAATATATTAGCTGAATAAATCGGTGTTTGTGAAGTAAGAGTAATTGTATTGTTAACAGGATTAGGATATAGACTTACCCCTTCCAGATTACCAATATCAAGTGTTGAAACTGTAGAATTAAGTACTCTGAAATTATCGACGTAATACACTATTGTATCAGCCGGCAATTCCTTACTTTCGCCATCAAAGAAGTACGTCATTTGATCATATATTAAATTCTTTGAGTTTGGAGGATCTGTATAGAAATTGTCTTTTGTTACATCCCAACATATAGTTTCCCAAGTATTCCCTCCGGAATAATAGCCTCTATATCCGGTTTTAATACCATTTCCCAAAGCAGCATCATATTTTAGAAATACATCACCACCCTTATCTGCATATATATCCATACACACTTTTGTCATATTATTAAAGAAATTGAAAGGTCTATTAACTTTAATTGCTATCCCTTGATACCAAACCCCTTCAGGAAATCTTTTCACCTCCATGACATTGTCACTAGTATTTATTCCTTCTTTTAGGGGGTTATCCACTACTTGAGCGGCTTTATGACCTCCATTTAACCACCACCACCAATCGTCAATAGTATTTCCATTGTCATCACTATCGAAATTGATTAAATTATAAACATCAGGATCAGTAGGGAATGTCATAACAGACTCTATGGTATGTACAAATCCGTTAACCGCTTCTTTTGAATCAGTAATATTTGCCCCATTTATTTTATTACCAACAATCACACCATCTTGACCATTTCTCATAATGTGAGTACCATCAACTAATAGTTCAGGCGGTATAGAATCAAAAGTGACATGATGAAAAATCATATTGTACAAGGCATTATCAATATTATTGGTTAATTTATTTAATTCATCAGTTGGAAGCGCATTGAATGCATCATTTGTAGGTGCGAAAACGGTTACACCATTGGCATTTACTACTTCTGATAAGTCAACTGCATCAATAAATCCTGAAAACATTGAATGATCAGGACTTTTTGATAAAATATTACTAATAAATTCTAATAATTTACCTGTTCCATTTGTAGATTTCTTAATATCATCGATATAATAACATGTTTCGGCAGCAGGGACAATACCAAAATCCGGAAATATCGTCATTTTAGTATACAAATGACCTAAAGCTGATTTATCATCAACTCCCGGTTCTGTTAAATCATAACATAGAACTTGCCAAGCTCCCGGAGTAGAATAATCTCTGTCCATGCTTACATTTTCAGAACCATCAGTCGCACCTTCTAGTTTTAATCTAACAGTATTAGCAACATCTGCATAAACGGAAAGACACACAGTAGCAACATCACCGGTTATATCAAGGGTATCAATATTAAATGCAAAACCTGCCCAAGATGGAGAGTTTTCATTTTTACAAAATTGGAATGTGCTATCTGAAGAATTTATTTCATCACTTTTAGGATTTGGACTAATAGCTATTGTAGCTTCTTTTCCAAAAACAAATGCGCCAGGGGTGGTTTCCGGAGTTTCCCAATCAGCAATAACTTCACCATCAAACCCTTTGGTTACTGAGACCTGTGTTAAATTATCAAAATAGTGACATTCATCCTCTGCCGGAACATTGCCAAAGTCCGGGAAAATAGTAAATCGAGTATATGTATAACCCGCACCTACATCTCCATCAGAATCAGGTTGAGTATAATCAAAGCAAACTTGTTGCCATTTACCATTTCCCGTATATGGAGCGACCAAAGATGCATCACCACCACCATCTGTAGATTTTTCTACTTTCAATAATATATTTCCATCATGAGGCATTAAGACGTCCAAACATAGTGTTGTTTTATTACCCTCTAAAAATATTGAGGGTGAAATATCAAAATAAATACCTCCCCAAGATTTTCCGTCAAAGGCTTTGCACCATTGATATACAGAATCGCTTTTATTATGCCCGGAAGGAAGAGGATTTGCAACAGCAGAAAATGTGCTATCCGCAAAATGACCGTTTCCAAATGCACCTGTACCATTTACACTAATACCATCAGATTCCCAATCAACCAAAACATCTCCGGATAAATATGGTTTGGGGCCTTCTCTTTGGATTAAATTATCATAATAATGACATTCATCGTCCGAAGGCACATTTCCAAAATCCATAAATATGGTAAATCCCGGAAAAATCAAACCTACAGCAACATCACCTTGAGAATCGGCTAGAGTAAAATCAAAGCATAATTGCTGCCATTTACCATCACCTGTATATTCTTCTACCAAAGATACATCCACCTCCACAGTATCGTTATCTACAACCATTTTTCCATTCTCCAACTTAAGTAATACATTACCATTATGAGGCATTAATACATCCATACATAAAGTAAGTGCTGAACCTGTCATATCTATAGGAGTTGGAGCATCAAAATAAACTCCTCCCCAACTTTTTCCATCGTTTGCTTTACACCATTTACCAACTTTAGCACTAGTATTTATTCCTGTTACATCCGGGTTATCAACAATACCAAAAGTATCAGAACCGAAGTGACCATTTCCAAATGAAAATTTTCCGTTCACACTGGTTTGCGAAGTCTCCCAGTCAAACAAAACTACATCTTGAGCATTTAACCATACGGATGAAAATGCAAAAAATGCAAATAATAAAAGTAATTGTTTTTTCATAATAAAGTATTTTTGTTAATAATGTGAAATAATTTAATTTATTTAAAAATATATTGATTAAAACATATATTTAGTGTCAATATCCCTCATTTTGAGGATAACCTTCCCCAAGCAACTCTAGAACTGACTGAGGTATCGGCATATTTACATAATGCGGCTTAATATTTCCACGCGCTTCATTTTTATAATCGGCATTACCTGAAAAATTCTGAACCTGACTCAATAGTTTTCCGATACGCTTAAGAAAAAAGAATCTGTGTCCTTCAAAAGCTAATTCACGTGCGTGTTCTTGCATAATATCATTTATCGTAACATTAAAAGGAGGAGGCACTCCAGCTCTATCTGTCAGGGGGACTATAAATTCTTGCGCTTTTCCTAAATTCCCCATTCTCATATAAGCTTCTGCTGCTACTAAATAGGTTTCTGCTAAACGATACACCAAGATATTGCCTCTGCTGACAGCTTCGTTGGGGCCAAGAGTATAATCGATTAATTTCAATACGGCTGGTGATAATTCCCTATAATAAGCACTTGTGTTGCTACCGGAGGTCACTATTTTTACTTCATCCCCTTCTTTTGGATAGACCCATCCATCATCTGTAAGCACACTATCAGGAATATTTTCAGGGTCATTGTAATAGTATTTTCTATTATAATATGCATCTAACCTTTTATCATATGACTCATATAACCCCATGAGGTACTTATTAGGAAAAATAAAACCGAACCCACGACCACCAAATTCACTGGCAAATTTCATTCCCGGTATTTTATCGTACCTAGGCACAAAATTTACTCCTATAAAATTTGGTACTCCTGCACCGGCAGAACCTTCCTCATTTTGAATAGTGAATAATGACTCAGGACCATTTCTGTCACCAGCATCAGGATTAGATGGATGTCCAAATATGTTTTTCAAATCAGTCTCAAGCCAATAATTACCATTATTTATGACAGCTTCAGCATTTTCTGCTGCTGCTGCCCAGTCTTCCTCCCATAAAGCTGCTTTTGCTCTTATATGCCTAGCCAAAGCTTGTGTCACTCTACCGGGAGTATCAGTCCATGGAAGATTTTTAATGGCAAATTCCAAATCTTCATCTATAGCTTTAAATATTTCTTCCTTTGTCGACGGCTTACTTACTTTATCAAAAACATTTTCCGGTGTAGTAGGCTCTGTTTTAATGTAGACATTATTAAAAAGTCTGTACAATGTAAATAATGAATGTGCTCTGAAGTATCTGCTCACAGCCAAAACTTGTAGTCTATCCTCTTCTTTCATCCCTTCGATTGCTTCTGCGGCTTTTATCAATGCGTTGGATCTGTCAATAATCCTATAATAATCTTGCCAAAGTAGTTTTAAAAACAAACTCCCGTATTGATCAGGTTTCATTGCACTTTTACCAAATTGTCCAATTATTGAAATATACCCGGCTGCAGGAACAACCAAATCATTTTGAACATAAGTCCATAAAGGTTTTGAGCTCTCATTGGGCCAAATATGGTATATATCCCTATTGAAATTATAAAGACCCACAACTCCGGCTTCTAATCCATCAGGTGTATTGTACAAATAATCTATAGAAACATCCGTGAGAGGTTCTTCATCAAGATAATTGTCACAAGATCCCAAAGTTAAAAAAAGACCTACTATTAAATATTTTAATACTTTCATTTTATATGTATTTTACTATTATTAATTTGTTATCTTAATCCCAAAAACAAAACTTTTCCCATCGGGATATGAACCAACATTCAATTCAGGACTATAGGATAAAAAATCTGTTTTGGTCCAAAGGTTTGATCCTGTCCCATAAATAGTCACATTAGATAGTTTCATTTTAGAAACCCATGTTTTAGGTAAGTGATATGCCAAAGAAAATGTCCTAAGTCTAATGTATGAGGCATCACTTACTGCAGCTGCCCAAATATAACTCGGTGTTTCATTTCTTCGCGGACGCGGAAATGTTCCTTCAGGATTTTCAGGAGTCCAATAATCAACTTTAATTCCATTTAATACTCCTTGTAAAGTGCCACCTTCATTGAATCCTGCTAAATAATTATTTGTACGAATGGCGCCTTGAACCATATACATATCAATATACAATTCTAATCCTTTGAAACCGATATTTGTAGAAAGACTTCCAAACCAATCAGGATCTTTGTGAAAGATAACTCTGTCATCTGCTGTAATTTCTCCATCTCCATTCACATCCTTCACTCTAATATCTCCAGGACGAGCATCAGGCATATATGAACCTTCTATTTCTTTTTCATTTTTCCATATTCCATCGTATTCATATTGATAAATTATATTAATAGGTTCACCTATAAATCTATTTTTTGATATATCGTCCAATAGATTGCCCAAACTATCAACTTCGCCAAATAATTCTTTAATCTCATTTTTGTTTTTTGAAAATGATGACGAAATTGACCAATTAAAACTTTTACTTCCAAATACATTAGCAGTTATTCCCAACTCAACGCCTCTATTTTGTACTCTCCCTATATTCGAAATTAGACTTGTATATCCTGTGCCTTGAGGAGTACTCCTGTCTATGAGAAGATCTGTAGTTTGCTTATCATAAATCTCAATATTACCAACCAGAAAATTATTAAACAAGCCAAAGTCAAGCCCAATATTTGTTGTAGTTGAAGTTTCCCATTTCAGATTAGGATTAAATAATTGTGTGCCCGGTTGGTAACCTCCATAGACAACACCTCCAAAAATATAATTCTCTGCTGAAGCAAGTCCCAATGTTTGATATGGCCTAATCGCTTGATTACCTACACTTCCATAACTAAATCTAAATTTGAGCTCATTGATAGCATCAATATTTTCCAACCATGGTTCGAGATGTGCTTTCCAAGCAAATGCGAATGCAGGAAAGAATGCCCATTTATTATTTTTTGCAAAAACAGATGAGCCATCCCTTCTGCCGGTAAGTGTTATTAGATATCGGTTTTTTAAGTTATACCTTACTCTACCCATAAATGAAAGTAGCCGTCTTTTTTGTGCAAATCTGCTTACAGGTAATATCTCCGCTGCTGATTCAATTCCATTATAGCCTAACTGATCATTAGGAAATTCTGTTGCTGTTGTCTTAAAATTTGATTTTTTAATTTCTTCTGCAGCTTGTACAAAAGTAAAATTCAAACCATTGTCTTTAAAATTCAAATTATAATTAAAAATATTTTCTATAAGATAAGATGATCTATTACCACTGACAAGTGAAGCACGCCCATTGGTAGCAAATGCGCTCCCATGAACTCTAGATTCATAAGCACCTCCATGGTAATCATTTCTAGAAATATTTGTATTGATCTTATATTTGAAATTTTTAAACAGTTCGTATTCCCCAAAAAGAGTAAATTGATATTCGTTTGCAAACACCTCATTTAATGATTCTTTTATATTCCATAGTGGATTTACAGTATTGGGATCACCGGTCGGAAATCTTGATATATTACCCTCTTCATCTCTAACTTTTGAAAGTGGAGGCAAAGTGATAAAATTCAATCCTCCGGAGCGAATATTCTTTTTATCCGTTAACAAATGAATATTCCCTCCAAAACTAAATCTGCTAGAAACTTTATGATCAAGATTTATCCTTGCAGTACCTCTCTTGTAGCTCGAACCTTCAATGATACCTGCTTGGTCAAAATAGCTTAAACTTGTATAAATCTTCGTTTTCTCAGAACCACCACTCAATGTCAATGAATGATTTTGTTGTGTGGCATCATTAATCGTCTCATCCTCCCAGTCCACATACTTACCACTATTCAGCACTTCAAGTTGTAAGGGGGTGAAAACGTAATCATCAGGCTCGTATTCATCATTATTATCAGAGCGGTATGCTTCTCTTCTAAGATCAGCCCATTCTTTCCCATTGTAAAGATTAAAGTTTTTAGTCAATGATTGTACTCCACGATAACCATGGTATGAAACTTTAAATTTATCACTTTCACCTCTTCTTGTCGTTATCAATATAACACCATTTCCTGCTCGCGCTCCATAAATAGCTTGTGATGATGCATCTTTCAGCACTTCAATAGATACTACATCCTCTGTATTGATTCCATTGATATTTTCTGTGGCCACCCCATCTACTACGAATAATGGGCTACTACCACCTAAAAGGGAACTACGCCCTCTTAGTACTATCGAAGAAGACCCACCGGGAGAAGGATCATCAAGTGTGACTTTTACTCCGGATGACTTGCCTCGTAAAATTTCAGCTATGTTTGTAGTAGGAACTCTTTTGGCATCTTCAACTTTTACAATGGAAACCGAACCTGTAATATCACTTTTCTTCTGAACTCCATATCCAACAACTACCACTTCATCAAGCAATTTAGCATCATCCAACATTATCACATGTAGATATTTGTTTTCACCAACAACAATTTCTTGGGATTTATATCCTATGCTGGAGAAAACTAAAATATCATTTTTATGCACATCAAATTCTAATTCGAATTTTCCGTCAAGATCAGACACAACACCTTTTGATGTCCCCTTTAGTTGTATCGCTACAAATGACAAAGCTTCTCCTTTACTGTCATTAACCATCCCTTTCAATTTATTTTGAGATAATAAATTGCTTGAAAGCGTAATTAATAAAATCAGACTGAATAAATATTTATACATATTCTACTATTTTGATATTTAAAACAAATAATTCAATATCGTGAAATTGACTTTCCAATTAGATAGTACAAAATTATATTACTTATTTGTATAAACCTAAAATATGACTACATCATGACTACATCAATGAATGAATTTTTAATTTTACATACATTGTATGCTAATTTGAGAAAATATGTATATATTTGCAATAATCAAATTTTTACGTGATTTTATTATTAATGATGAAGTATTTATTTATTTTTATAAGCTTATTTTTTACTACATCATATTGCTTTTCTCAAAAAAGCAATATCGGTCAACCATTTATTGAAAACTTTTCAAAAGATAAATATAATGCTGCTGTTCAAAATTGGGATATAAAGCAAGATAGCGAAGGAAAAATTTTGATCGCCAATAACAGTGGAATGTTAATTTTTGATGGCAATAAATGGAGGATAAAAAACAATCCGAATTCTTCTATAACTAGAAGTATACTTGTTGATTCTGAAAATATAATTTATGTAGGAGGGCAAAATACATTTGGTTATTTTTTTAAACAGGATAATGGAATACTAAAATATATTTCATTATCAGATTCATTAGAACGCAACAAAAAACAATTTGGAGATATTTGGGATATTATTAAATATAAAAATGCTATATATTTTAGAAGTCCAAGAAATATTTTCAAATACTCAATGAAGGAATTAACGGTCTTTGAAACAGACACTTACTTTCCATTTATTGGTGAAATAGACAATGAATTAATTATCTGTAACTCTCAAAAAGGTTTTTTCAAAATGATTAATGATAAATTATTTGTTATTAATGATAATCCTTTTTACAAAGATGAACACGTAATCAGTATCATAAAATTAAATGATGGAAGAAAGATTATTTTTACAGAAAGAAACGGCTTGCTGATTTTTGATGGATTAAATATAAAACCATGGTTAACTCTAGCTACTGATTTCTTAAGAAATAATAGAATAACCAGTGCCATTCAAATAAACAAAAACAGAATCGCAATTGGAACACAATTTGGAGGGATCTTAATTATAGACTATGAAGGTAAGCCGGTCGAACTTCTAAATAAAAATTCCGGTCTACAATCTAATTATAATCGTTGCCTATTTATGGATAGTGATTCAAATTTGTGGGCAGGACAAGAAAAAGGTATTGACTTAATTCAATTAAACTCCCCTTATCGGCTGATTAAACCCGCTGGAAAATTAGAGGGAATTGCGTATACAGTCAAAGTATTTAAAGATAAACTATACTTTGGAACCTCTTCCGGACTATATTCTATTGACTGGTCAAATTACTATAACCCTCTGGAAAAGAAAAAATTTCACACAGTCAAAAACACAGAAGGTCAAGTGTGGGGACTAGACATTGTAGGTAATGAATTGCTGTTATCACATCATGATGGAGTATATCGTATAATTGACACTACTGCAATTAAAATAAAAAATGCAGATAATGGTTCATGGCTGTTTGTTCCATTGGGACAAGATGATAAATATTGCTTGAATGGTAATTATAGAGGATTGGCCGTGTATGCAAAGGTAAATGGAAAATGGGAGTTTGACCATCAATTAAAAGGATTTGATTTTACATCGCGAAATATCACTATCTTCAATTCTTATGTATGGGTCTCATTACCGTACAAAGGAGTATTTAGATTAAAATTAAATTCAGACTTTTCAAAAATAGATAGTATTAAATCATACGGCATCCAAGAAGGCCTCCCTATGAAATTAAATAATTTTATAATTAAAATAGATGATTTGCTCTATTGTAGAACAAAAGATGGATTATATAAATATGATAAAATAAAAGATGAATTTTACACATTCGACAATTGGAATAAAAGCTTCAAATCAAATAAATCATTGAAATATTTAAAGGAAGAGAAAAAAAACAAACTTTGGTATTTAAATCACAAGGAACTAGGGGTAATTTCAAATTTTCATTGTAATGATTCAATATATGATAAAAAAGTAGTTGAAGGAGGCAAAAACTGGTTAGTAGGTGGATTTGAATATATATATTCCATTGATAGCAATCAAACTTTTTTTGCTACAGAAAATGGTTTTTTACTTTATTCCCCTACTAATAATAAACTAGATAGCCTTAACTTGATTTTTAATAAAATCAGCGTATGTACTAAATCAGATAGTTGCAATTTTTTACAAATAAGCAGAAAAGATACTTTACAAAAAGAAACAATAGACCACTTTTATAAAACTTTCTCTTTTGAGTTTGTTGTTCCTCATTTCACAAATTATAATCCAATAAAATACCAATATCAACTAAAAGGTTATGAAAACTTTTGGAGTTCATGGTCTGAAAAAAACACTAAGGAATACACCAATCTGCCTGCAGGTGACTTTACTTTTTTAGTAAGAGCAAAAACAGACAATAACCAATATAGTAATACGCTGGAATTTCCTTTTATAATTGAACCGGTTTGGTTTCTTTCTAATATAGCAAAAACATCTTATTTATTACTTTTCATCCTGTTCTCTAGCAGTTTGATTTTTTTTCCTAAAAAGAAGCATATTAAAGAAAAAGAAGAACTCAAACAACAACAAAATAAAATCATTGAAGAGCACAAGGAAGTAATTGAAGAAACAGAAGAAGAACTTAATAAAGTAAAAAATGAGAAACTACAGAGTGAACTAGCCCATAAAAACAAAGAATTAATGTCAGTTACAATACATCTAACCCAAAAAAATGAAATCATACTCAACCTGAAAGATGCCCTGCAAGATATATCTTATAAAACAAAAAACAAAGAAACTGCAAAAACAATAAAAAGTCTTATTCGAAAATTAAATCTAAGTGATATTTCAAAAAATGATTGGAATCAATTCGCCAAACACTTCGATCAAGTACATGGTGATTTCTTTTCAAAGCTCAATAAAAAACATCCCTCTTTGACCCCCAGAGACATAAGATTATGTGCATATCTGCGCTTAAATCTAACTACAAAAGAGATAGCTCCTCTAATGGGTATATCAATAAGAGGTGTAGAAATAAGCCGTTATCGAATAAGAAAAAAACTTGAGTTAGATCAAGAAACAAATCTAACTCAATATATGATGGAGCTTTAAGATATTAAAACTATTTCTTTCCACTTATTTCCTTTGCCATTATCAAGGCATTGTATGCATTTGCAATTTTACCCGAGACACTAAGGCTACTAAACTTAACCAATTTTGGCTCACTCTCATCATCATCTTCTTTAGGAGAAATAACCAAAATTTGTGGAGCCAAACCCGAATCCATTATGATATGTTTCACCTCCGAAGCTGTCAACTTTGGAAAACGAGAACGAATCAAAGCAGCTATACCGGCCACATCAGGTGAAGCCATAGAAGTACCTTGCAAATGTTTGTATTTATTGAAAGGTACTGTAGCGTAAATCTTCATTCCGGGAGAAAATACATCAACTGTTTTTTTACCATAATTACTAAATGGAGCGACCATATTTGCACCGTAATTCGGACCAGTTGCTCCCACATTTAAGAAATTGTCAAATAACTGTACTCCCGGCTTGTCACCGTCATTGGGGTAACTAACATCATCACCAAAATTATCCATGTTTTTACCTTCATTACCTACTCCATTTACTACCAATACATCGTGATCTTCAGCGTACTTCAATGCATCCCACACCCATTCTTTATGAGGAGAATAATATTTTCCGAAACTTGTATTAATCACTTTTGCACCATTATCTACAGCATATCTGAAAGCCAAAGCGATATCTTTATCATATTCATCACCATCAGGAACCGCTCTTACAGACATCAACATAACGTGATCTGCAACACCATTTCCTCCTTTGCCATTATTTCTTATAGCAGCAATTATTCCACCTACATGGGTAGCATGAAGTTCATCCTCATTAGGAGGGATAACATTTGGATTGCCATAATCTCTATCATTGAAATCGTCAGGATTATCTCCTTGAATTCTTCCATTAAAATCCAGATTAAGATTGTACTTTAATTGACCGTCTACATAATGTTCAAATCCTTTAATATAATCAGGAGTGAGCCCTCTCATATACATGGTCTTTGCCTGATTGACAGCATTATCATCGGACTCTATTCCCTCTATAGTCTCTAAAGTTAGCTTATCTGTTTTTAAAAAGTCTTTAAGAGTTTTAAACATGCCTTCAGCCATACCTTTCAATCCGGCAAGCCTTTGCTCCAATGGTTTAATCGCGGCAATCTTAGCAGCTAATTCCTTTTCCGCTCTTAGATAATCTTTGTACATTGATGTATCCTTTGCAGGTATGTCTTTGATCGATTTATCTTTCCATTGATTTCTGTACTTTTTCACAATACGAGTAAGCTCCAATTGTTCCCCTGTAACCATTTTCCCATCCTTAGAACCAAGAAAATTCCATCCGTGGACATCATCGATATAACCATTTTTATCATCATCAATGCCATTATTTGGAATTTCATCTTTATTTGTCCAAATAACATCTTTCAAATCTTCATGATTAATATCCATTCCTGCATCAATAACAGCCACTATAATATCTGTAGCAGGAAGATCTTTTAGTATAGTATTGTACGCTTTTTCTACACTCATACCGGGTTGATAGCTTTCAAAAGGATCGCTCAATTGCCAATTTTGCAGATCTTTATCATTGTACAAAGTTGTAATTTTCTGAGGAATCATTTCATAAACCTTGTTTTTAACAGTAGCTATTTTTTTTGATTCAACTACTTTTTTTGTTGTACCACAACTAGCTAATGTCATTAACGCCAAGACAATTACGCTAAATAATTTTACTTTTTTCATTTTACTGTTTTTTTTTAATTTTCACAAAAGTACAAGATATATCCGATACAGTAAAAAATAACGCTAAAAATATCAAAACCTTATGGCAATATATTATTATTCTAATTTAAGTTGATGATACTCGCTATTATTTCGATTGATAGAAAAGAATAGCACTCTATTAGATTTTAATCAAAATCCTCCTAAAAGTATTAATATGAGCTAACTTTGTATAAAAAGTATTACATTTGCGAAAAATATTATTTATGATTTGTTCAATGACGGGATTCGGCAAAGCAACCAAAGAAACTATAAAAGGTAAAATAACGGTAGAAATACGTTCTCTCAACGGAAAAACATCAGATGTTCGATTAAAATATCCGGCAGGTTACTCAGAAAAAGAGATGTGGATAAGGAATTTTGTTTACAAAAAGTTAACTAGAGGCAAATTTGATATCGCTATTACAAACAACCTTTCAAATGGCACAAATCTAAGTATTAATGAAACCCTCTTTAAAGAGTATCACAAGAAACTCAACACTCTCGCAGAGCAATTGGATGAAAAAAACAGAGATTTTTTCCCTTCAATTGTGAGAATCCCCAATATTTTTAAAGAAACAGAATATGAATTGAGTGATGAAGAATGGGAAACGACAGTTTTGACAATTGAGGAAGCTATTGAAAAATTATTGGCTTATCGTCAACAAGAAGGGGATTCGATCAAAAAAGATATTGTAGATAACGTAATGAAAATCAAAGCTTCTTTACCTTCGATAATTAAGCATGATGTTGATAGAAAAAAAAGCATAAAAGAACGATTATTTAAGTCGATAACAGAGATTGAAGATAGAAACAAAGTTGATAAAAACAGGTTTGAACAAGAAGTCCTTTATTACTTGGAAAAACTGGATATCAACGAAGAACAGCAAAGATTAAGTCAGCATTGTGATTATTTTTTGGAAATAGTTAATGATCAATCAAAATTTGAAAAGGGGAAAAAATTGAATTTTATTGCTCAAGAAATAGGAAGAGAAATCAATACTATGGGTGCAAAAGCACAGTATTCTCCATTACAAAAACTAGTTGTTAACATGAAAGATAACCTCGAGAAAATAAAAGAACAATTAGCCAACGTTCTTTAGATTATTACAAATATGAAAAGGAGAAAACACAAAAAAAAGCAGCTAAAGACAATGCTATTTACAGCCCCATCCGGTGCAGGCAAGACTACGGTAGTGCAGCATTTACTTGAAGAGTATCCTGACAGACTAGGCTTTTCTGTCTCTGCAACGACCAGAGAGAAAAGGCTAAATGAAAGAGGAGGTAAAGATTATTATTTTTTATCTAAAGAAGATTTTAAAAAGAAAGTAGAAGAAGGAGCGTTTGTTGAATGGCAGGAAGTGTATAAAGATCAATTTTACGGCACTTTGAAAAGTGAAATTGAGAGACTGTGGAATAAAGGCAAGGTGGTAGTTTTTGATATAGACGTGAAAGGAGCGAGAAACATAAAAGACTTTTATGGAGATAACTGCCTTGCGGTATTTATTGCTCCTCCATCATTTGATATCTTGGAAGAAAGGTTGAAAAAAAGAGGTACGGAATCACAGATAAGTTTCAAAAAAAGAATAGCAAGAGTAAAAAAGGAAATGGAATATAAAGATGCTTTTGATAAGGTACTTGTTAATGATTTTTTGCCTAAAACTTTTAGAGAAGCAGAAGATATAGTTGAAACATTCCTTTTTATTAATGAAGAAGAATAACATAATGAAAATACTTATAACAGGAGGGACAGGTTACATAGGAAGCCATACAATTGTCGACTTGATTAATAATGGATTTGAAGTTATTTCAGCTGATAGCTTTCTCAATTCAGACGGTTCTGCATTACAAGGAATTGAGAAAATAACCGGTAGAAAGATAAAAAACTACAAAGTAGATTTGACAAATAAAGAGGATACAGAAATTATATTTAAAGAGAATCCCGATATTGCGGGAGTTATACATTTTGCTGCACTAAAAGCTGTTGGAGAATCTGTAGAAAAACCAATATTGTATTTTGACAACAACATCAATAGCCTACTGAATATCCTTGATAATATTGTGAAATACGGAGTGAAATATTTTGTTTTTTCATCTTCATGTACCGTCTATGGTAGTCCTGACAAACTACCCGTTGACGAACATACTCCTATTCAGGAGGCAGAGTCTCCTTATGGCAGGACCAAGCAAGTCTCCGAAATGATAGCAAAGGATGTGCTTAGTAATACTAACGTAAAAGCAATAATGCTAAGGTATTTTAATCCTGCCGGTGCTCATGAATCAGGCAAAATGGGTGAGAGTCCTGCACTCCCTCCTTTAAATTTGGTGCCTATTATTACAGAAACCGCTATCGGCAAGAGAGATTCAATGATGGTATTTGGTGATGATTATAACACTAGAGACGGTAGTGCCATCAGAGACTATATTCATGTTATGGATTTAGCTGATGCACACACAAAATCATTACAATATCTTATCGATAATCCTAAAGCCTTGGATTATGATTTCTTCAATTTAGGAATTGGGCAGGGAGTAACAGTCCTAGAAGCAATAAATGCATTTGAAGAAGTAACCGGAGAAAAATTAAATTACTCTATAGCTCCAAGGAGACCAGGCGACATACCGGCAATCTATGCTGATTATACAAAGGCAAAAACACTATTAAAATGGAATCCCAAACGCAACATAGAAGACATAATGAAATCCGCATGGGAGTGGGAAAAAGTGCGAAGTAATTGATTATAAAAAGTTTATTTTTTACTCTTTCTACTTCAAATAATATTGCAAAAGCCTTGGCTTCCAAAAAATAGGAATAAAATTGAATTTAGTGTTTATTATGATGGAGGTTAAAATAAATCTACTTACCTTTGTGCTTTATAATTAAAATAATACAAATGAAAATTGAAAAAAATAAAGTTGTCTCCTTAAGTTACGAATTGAGAACAGATGGCTTTGATAGTAAACTTACTGAAAAAACAAATGAAAATCAACCTTTAGAGTTCATTTATGGAATGGGTATGATGATACCAAAATTTGAAGAAAATCTTGAAGGACTAAAGAAAGGTGATACTTTCAAATTCAAAATTGATGCTGCAGAGGGATATGGTCTATCAAACCCTGAAAATATAATCAACCTGCCAAAATCTACTTTTGAAGTAAATGGAAAAATCGAAGAGGGCATGCTCAATGTAGGTAATGTATTGACTATGCAAGACCAACAAGGTCGTCACTTAAACGCAAAGGTAAAAGAAGTTAAGGAAGATTCTGTTTTAATGGATTTTAACCACCCAATGGCTGATAAAGATTTATATTTCAAAGGAGAAATTTTAAAACTTAGAGATGCAACTTCTGAAGAATTAGATCATGGTCATGTACATAGCGGAGGACACCATCATCACTAATCAATAAAATGACTTTTTGGCTTGACAACAAATATTGTCCTATCAAACTCTCGCTCTCTAAACTCTTCAACTATTTCAAACTTAATAGTGTCTAGTTCGTAATGGGATGTATCAAATAGAAAATACTCTTGAGGGATAAAATCACTAAACTTTCTAGTTGTGATTTTGTCCCTTTCTCTTGCTATATAATATGAGGCGGTATAATCTATTTTTGACTTTTTATAGATATATAGCTCTTCACTTTTATATCTCTTGCCTATTGAAATAGCCTGTTTATCAAATCCGGGACTTTCTCTTCTCCTTCCGGTCAAGACAAACCAATCATAGCCTACTCTTACTACCAAGACCAATAATACAATAACTATCAACTTATTTCTTTTTCGTAAATAATAGACAACACCTAAAGTCAATATTGATACATTTAGAAAAATCGTCTTCAAGAGATAATTTTCATTCAACCATACTCTTTCTTCAAAATATGGTAAAAAGCTAAATACAAATATCCCCAAAAACAATAATAAAAACAAAGCATTTAGAATCCTAACCAAGATTGTCCTTTCACTAAAATGAATATCGTACATATAAATATAAACAGTAAAAATCATTGGTGCAAGCATTAAGATATACCTAGGATATACCTCAACAGAAACCCAATATACACTTATGTTTACTATAAACATAATAGCATTAAATACCACAAATTCATTATTTAAAATAGCTCTAATGCTCCTCTTGCTAAATACCATTATAATCATCAAAGACCAAGGCAAAAAATGGTATATATTATCAAAAGGATAGGTAAAAATATGCTTTACTGTTTGCCACAAATCAATCGTTTTGTGCATAGCTGTTCTTCTAATAGATTGATCCAAAAGAGGACTGAAAGTCCTTTCGATACTATTGTATTGGCTATATGCCAGATAATATCCGCCGACTATTAAAACAAACAGCCCTAATCCAACAAAATTAGCTAATGAAAATAACCTTTTGAATTCTTTTTTCCAGATAAAAAAACTAACTAGACTCAATCCCTGAAATGCAATCGATGTATAGCCTTTCATCATAAAGCCAATAGACATAAGAACATAACTTACTATAAACAAATGCCAATATTTTTTCTGTTTATAAAATATAAATATAGACATAATCTCAACATAAGTTACCCATGAATAAGAGATATCAATATATGCCAACATTGAATCCCAAAAAATAATTCGCCCACAAGTTATAAATACCAATGCTATTAAAATAGATTGATGTTTATTCAAATACCGCTTATTCACCAGGAAAACAGTAATCGTAAAAGCTAAAAGATTGATGACTGTAACAAATCTTGCAGTCCAAGGACTTACGTCATTGAATAAATTGTAAAATACAAGAATTATCCAATTGTACAATGGGGGCTTATAATAATAATAAGTCCCATTCAATGTCGGAACAATCAGATTGCCTGAAAACTTCATCTCAAGTGCAACCAATGCACGAATAGATTCATCCTCCAAAAAAGTCAACAGTCCCAAATTGATGAACATTGCTGGAATTATCAATCCAAATGCTAAGAAGTAAAAATACTTCACGGGGATGTTATTTATTCTATTTCTTAAAGACATAATGTTATTAACTCTTAAGATATAACACCTTAGAACAATTATCTTCCAATAGTATCTTTTTAGACTCTCTTAAGATATCTTCAGGATTAACTTTATCATACAGCTCCTCTTGCTTATTGATAAGATCTGCATCTCCGAGCAATTCGTATTGGGCTAGATTAATCGCCTTATTCAGAATTCCTATTTCTGAAAAAGCCATTTGGTTTTCTATCTTATTTATTTGTTTTCTAAGCTCATGTTTTTTCACCTGTTTGTTTTTCATCAAGCTCAGCTCTTTCTGAATACTCTCAATAGCAAAATCACTATCAGTTTTATCTGCAAAATTACCCCCTACTATCAATAGTCCCGGATCTATATTTCCTGTGACATAAGCGTACAAATCCGTAAACACCTCTTTATCTTTGACCAAATTGTGATAGAGCCTCGAGGATCTACCCCTACCCAAAACATCTGAAATCAAGTCCTGTGCATAATAATTATTGTCATTTCTACCACTCATATGGAACGCCATAAATATAGCATTTGAGGGTACATTTTCGTTAATTATCTTAGTTTTCGATGATTTTTGCTTCGGCTCCTGCTGAAAATAAAATTCGGATTGTCCTGTTTTTGAAATACGACCAAACCACTTTTCTGCCAATCTAATCACATTCTCCTTTTCAAAATTTCCACTTATTGAAAGTACAGCATTTCCAGGATGATAATAATTATTGTAATATCGAAAAATATCATCTATGGTAAAATTTTCAATATGTTCGATTTTTTTTCCAATAGTAGGCCATTTATATGGGTGTTTACTATAACTTAGTCCTGACAAGTGATGCCACATATCACCATAAGGTACATTTATAGATGTCTCTTTAAACTCCTCTATCACTACCCTTTTTTCATTTTCAAACTTTTCGTTACTTAAAACCAAATTAACCATTCTATCTGATTCCAACCAAAAGGCCGTCTCAATATTCTGCGCAGGCAGAGTAATATAAAAATCAGTAATATCAGCATTAGTAAACGCGTTATTCTCACCTCCTACTATCTGTGTTTGAGAATCAAAATCAGGAACTGATTCTGTTCCGGAAAACATCAAATGTTCAAATAAATGTGCTAATCCTGTCTTAGTTTCCTCTTCATTTTTGGACCCTACATTATACAATATATTAAAAGCTACAAGAGGTGTAGTTTTATCAATATTCATTAAAATCACAAGCCCATTATCAAGTATATGTCTTTCAAATTGTATCATAACAATATTTAAGGGCACAAATATCCGATATTTAATGATATAATTCTTGCTGTATCGGTATATTTTTTTTATATAAAGTAATATTACAATTTTTTTACCCTTAAATAGAATAATCCTAAATAATAAAGCGTATAAATAATAGTATACTTTAACTCTAAGTTAATTTTTTCATTTAAAATGCTTAAATTTGCTTAAACTTTAATACATATTCTAAAATTCATCATTTAAATTTTTTAAAATAAAATATTATGGATAAATTAAAACTGATTTTTAAAGAAAAAGCCACCACCCTTGGCCAAGAAATAAAAGAACTAATCAAGGCAAATGGTGACAAAGTTGTCGATCAAGTGACGATAAGACAACTATACGGTGGAATGAGAGGTCTTAAAGCCATGACTTATGAGACATCTGCTCTAGATCCAATAGAAGGAATTAGATTTAGAGGATTTTCAATTCCTGAACTTAGAGAGAAACTACCTACTGCAAATGGAGGTAATGAACCTTTGCCCGAGGGATTATTTTGGTTGCTTCTTACAGGCGAATTACCCGAACACGAAGATGTTTCATGGTTGACAAAACAATGGCAAAAAAGAGCTAATCTGCCTCAGCATACTAAAGATGTGATCGATGCAATGCCTAAAGACTCTCACCCAATGACTATGTTCAGTATGGGTATTCTTTCACTTGGTAATGATGGAGAATTCAAGAAAAAGTACGCTGAAGGAATGTCAAAATATGACTATTGGGAACCTACATACGAGGACACAATGAATCTAGTCGCTACACTACCCCATTTGGCTGCTTACATATACAACCGCAAATATAATGACGGGAAGCAAATAGAGCCGGATCCATCATTAGATTGGGGTGCAAACTTTGCTCATATGCTGGGAAATGATTCGGAAGGCTTTAAAGAATTGATGAGAATTTATCTAACTATTCACTCTGATCACGAAGGTGGAAATGCTTCAGCTCATACTACACACCTTGTAAATTCAACACTAAGTGATGCTTATTTCTCTCTATCAGCAGGCATTAATGCTCTAGCCGGCCCATTACATGGATTGGCTAATCAAGAAGTGATAAAATGGGTATTTGAGATGATTGAACAACTAGGAACAGATGAACCTACTGATGAAGATATTAAGAAATATATTCAAGATACACTAAATTCAGGTAGAGTTATTCCGGGTTATGGTCATGCAGTATTGAGAAGACCTGACCCTAGATTTGTAGCACAAAAAAGATTTGCTGAAAGAAATATTAAAGATTCTAAATTAGTAAATATCATTTGGCAACTTTACGAGCAAGTACCACCAATACTACAAAGTTTAGGAAAAGTAAAAAATCCTTGGCCAAATGTCGATGCTCATTCAGGTGCGCTATTAGTACATTATGGATTTAATGAGTACGAGTATTATACAGTATTATTTGGAGTATCTAGAGCATTAGGTGTATTAGCAGCTTCAATTTGGTCTAGAGCCCTAGGACTCGCATTGGAAAGACCAAAGTCAGTAACTTCAGATTGGGTAAAAGAATTTATTAAATTTCATTGATTTCAAAAATTAAGCACTTTATTGACAGACACTAAATACATTTATAAGAGAGGTTGTTTTTCACAAATAACCTCTCTTTATTTAAAAATACTATTTACAACTTTCTTATATGTCTTACGACAGCATAAGACGATAGGATTCAACACTTCACATTTTTCGATTACTTTTTACGGAAATGAGAAGTAATTTCCTCACACGTATTCAGACCATAGTTGATTTTTGCATACTCTATCATTCATTTGTCAAAATTATTGCAATAATAGCTCCTTCACTTCCTCTCTTTTCATCAAATTCTTTTTTCCAATATCTAGAACATGGCTATTACTTTTGGATTTTATTCCATCTAACTCCTCTATCAATCTATCTACTGAAGTAGAATAACTAGGACATGTCATCCCTTTAATAGTTAATTCAATTTTTTCATAACAACTACAAAGAACCTACTACATTGTCGCAAATAAATTTACGACACCATTTAAAGACTGCCACCTCTTTAAAGAGTGTTTCAACTTTAAAGACGTAAGTTAGGACTTGAAAGCACGCGATAGAGTGACTTCAAAACCGACTTTAAAAACCACAACTTTATCGCAAATAAATTTACATCACTATTTATATGAATTATACATCATATTTTTTCTCGTCCTTATCGTTCAGGCAAATGCCTTCTATTAAATATTACTAATGAAGGTCAATATGGCAATAAGAAAGTATTTGAAGAGTTGTGTATATATGACAAAAACAATATTTATAGATTTACTTTAAATATTCCTAAAAAAAATGGCTGGATTCAGAAATATATTTATCAAAAGTACATTCTTAATTTCTAAATTTATTTCGCCTATCTTTTTACAAAAGATTTCAAAACAAGCCCTTATATTTCCTTTTTATCATAGCATTTCAAACGAGACATTACCACATATAAGCCATCTATACAAAATAAAAAATTCAAAACAATTTGAAAAAGATCTTGAATTCCTATTAAAATACTACCAACCTATTAGTTATTACCAATTTGATTTTCATTTAAAAAATAAAAAACCACTAAATAAACCTTCTTTCTTATTGTCATTTGACGATGGATTAAGCGAATTTTATCATATAATTGCTCCTATTTTATTAAAAAAAGGAATACCCGCAATCTGTTTTCTGAACGATGCTTTCATTGATAATAAAGACCTTTTCTATCGCTACAAAACCAGTTTATTAATTGGAGAATACATCAAAACCCCTTCTATTTTCAAAAGCGATGAATATAAAACTAGTAATTTTATAAAGTATTTACAACAACTTAAATACAAAGATAAACATCTATTGGATAAGATCGCTTCCGATATTGGTTTTGACTTCACCACTTATCTCAATAAACAAAAACCATATTTGACAGGAGATCAAATAAATTCACTTATTGAAGATGGTTTTTATTTCGGGTCACATAGCTTCGATCATCCTGAGTATCAACATTTAGATATAAATCAACAACTCAAGCAAACAATAAACAGTATTGATAATATCTGTACACGATTTAATTTAAATTATCGTATCTTTTCATTTCCATTTACTGATTACAATGTTTCAAAACAATTTTTTGATAGGATCACTTTAGATGGGAATATCCAATACACCTTTGGTACAGCTGGTCAAAAAAAAGATTCAGCAACCAATAACTATCAACGAATACCTTTAGAAATGTCAAAATTAACTGCTAGAGAAATAATAAATTCCGAATTATTGTATTATATTACAAAAGAAATAATCGGTAATAATACAATAAAAAGGGAATGATAAATATAGAGACATTAAACAAAAGCCAACTGAAAAACTATATTAATTCTACTGAATTTGGCAGAGATAAATTCATACCTATTTCTATTCACCGGGCTATTTCTCATATAAATAATCCTCGTGCTTCAGAGAAAGACATCTTATTACTTCTAGCATACGAAAACTCAAAACTAGTGGGTTATTTAGGTGTTTTACCCGATTACATTTTTTTCAACAACAAATATCAAAAAATAGGGTGGCTGAGTTGCATATATATAGATGCAAATCAACGCGGCAAAAAAATTGCTCAAAAGCTCGTAGTAAAGAGTCTTGAAGTTTGGGATAATAATATATTACTTACTGAATTTACAGCTCCTGCAAAAAGATTGTATGATAAAATTGGTGAATTCTTAGAAATCCCATCACTAAAAGGAATAAGATTATATATGCGATCTGATTTACAAAGCATCTTACCTCCTAAGCATACTCTTTTTGCAAAAACAAAACCATTACTAAAACTATTTGACAACTTCTTCAATCTGATTTTTGATATACGATATCTTTTTTACAATAAACGAATTGGAGAATTAAAACTTGAATATATTGATAAAATTGATCCGGAGACAGAAGAATTTATCAAGGAAAAACAGACTAGTGAATTATTCAAAAGAAGTAAAAGTGAACTGAATTGGTTGCTTTCATATCCATGGGTTATCACAAAAAAGGACGATAAGTGCCTAAGTGAAAAATATCACTTTTCTTCAATTGACAAATCTTTTGAATTTATATCTGTGAAAATAAAAAACATGGAAGGTAAATTAACTGCATTTATCATATTTGCTAAAAGGAATGATAATCTTAAAATGCCTTATTGTTACTATGAAAACATAGAAGATGTCGTTTCGACTATAAATATTCATCTTGTAAAATGGAAAATAAAAACAGCAAGTCTTTATAATGATGCCATCTCTATAAAAATTAAAAATTCAATTTCACCTGCTTTATTCAAAAAACAAATATCAAGAAACTATCTTATTTCAAAAAAGTTTAAAGACAAAATAATCAATAGTGAACCTATTATTCAAGATGGTGACGGAGATGCTGCTTTCACATAGTGTTTGTTTGGCTTTACAAATAGGCACTTCAATACTGAATATATCTCATAATCTCTCTATTATAACCAATATCACGATATAGTTCATCTTGGCATCAAAAATATCAACCGCAAAATAAGCTTATGACTTTAATGACAATTGTATTCTTTTCCTGTCCAAA
>Ga0256833_1000282_pt1 | contig 40785 bp, 39 predicted proteins | sample 356284metaG_FD_190535 | JGI IMG/M metagenome (GOLD analysis project Ga0256833, IMG submission 190535) | Hydrothermal vent microbial communities from Mid Atlantic Ridge, Atlantic Ocean - 356-284 | ecosystem: Environmental > Aquatic > Marine > Hydrothermal vents | place: Atlantic Ocean: Mid... | reverse complement strand
CATCGAAACTCACACTCCTTGAGATGAAGCTCGAAGTTCTTCTTGACCCCATTGAATTTCTTGAGCCTCCGTTTCGTAAAACTCCAGAAGGATTCAATCCCATTGATGTGAATCTCTCCCTCCAAGGAAAATTCGTTTTTCCCGTGATTGACCCGAAAGTGCTTGTCGTATCCTCTCCACCCATCGCTATAGATGACACTCTGGATATCGACCTTACGGCGGATGATGGCTTGCAACGTCTCCTTCTTAGCGTCGGGGACGATTTCGGTATAGACCTCGCCTTTACGAAGGAAGATCCCGAAGACGGGCTGTTTTCTTGTGCCTCTACCTCGCTTGAGCTTCCCACGGAAACCTCGCTGACGGTTTGCCCCAAAATAGCTCTCATCCAGTTCTACGCTTCCTACGATCTTGTCGAAGCGCTCCACCTGATCATCATAGATGATCTGACGGAAGAGGCTATAATACCGGTTGACGGTATTACGATTGACTCCCAACAGCTCACTCGTTTGAGTTGCTGTAATGTCTACGACGAAATGCCAAAGTATTTTTCGGATACGATACTTCGAAAGTGGCCGATTTTTGGTTTCTTTCATCACTCTATTCTAGCATCTTACTAGTCTAGAGCCTTCTAAAAATAACTTAGTACAGCCAATAATTATTTAACCAGTTGATAATGCTTTTTGCTGAGTTCAATTCCAAAAAGATCTTCGAGACGCTTCATAATGCGATGCTTTTTCTCTTTTCTACTCAGCCGGTGGTTTGGATCGGCTTTGAAAATACCTTCTGCGTCAGGAAGCCACTCCTCTACTACCTTCGGATGGCTCCCTTTGAACTCCTTGATGATGTCTGGGTCGATTTGGGAGTAATCGATTCGGCTATGGCGTTTGTTCCAGTATTTCTGAACTTTTTGGCTTTTGAGGTTCATCTGTTCTTCGCTTCTGACCCAGCCGTAGTGGTACATCGTTGCACCGGTCAATGCGGCATGGGGGTAGCGTCCCTTTTTGTTTTTCTCTAGAATGAGCCAAAAGAGGCCGTCGGGTGCGTAGCTTCTAAGAGAGTTCTTGATAATTCTCGGAGCCCTTCTGTACCAGCCAGGAGAGTCGAGATAGCTGTTTTTGTTGCCATAGAAATGAAGATAGTCGAAAAGGAGCGCTTCGACACGTTCGTCATTTTTGTAGCGCTCCATCGCCTCGATGATTTTTGGCAGGTCATTCTCGTGGACGACTTCATCGGCTTCGAGATAGAAGGCCCAGTCGCCCGTACAGTTGAACTGGGCGATCATCTTCTGCTGACCGTAGACGTAGCCCCTGTCTTGCATAACTTCGTTCCATTGAGTATGGAGTATACGGATTTTTTGATCACCAATCGCTTCAAGCATTTTTTGGGTCTCATCTTCGCAGGGGCCGAGAGCCACGACAAATTCATCCACTATGGGGAGGATCGACTTGATCGACTCTACAAAGGGGTATCCCAACATCTGTCCGTTTCGTAGAAATGTAAAACCGCTGACTTTCATGATGGCTCCTCGGCAAATCGGTCTATACCGTCGTTGCACCGTACGCTTTTATTTTCCAAGGTATCTTGCAGTCTCTTGTCATTTTCAGGAAGATATGTACGTTCATTCTCTCGGTGGTATAAATGAAAAGCTATAGCTGAAAATTTTATATTTTTTCTCAGTAGGCCCCTATTGAGCAGTCGTGCTGCAAATTCGCTATCCTCTCGCCCCCAGCCGACGAAACGATTGTCAAAGCCGTTGACTGCAAATATATCCTCTCTGAAAAGAGAAGAGTTGCAGGTTCTAATCCCCTCAAGGTTACGGCTTTTTCCTCCAAATACTCTTTTAAGCAGTTTATACCTGAACATGTTTTTCCGATTCTTGATCCCCGAGGAGAAGATAGAAAAGTTCCATCGGCTTTCTCTTATGGCCTTTTCCGTGGCCTTTTTATCCAGTAACACTCTGCCGCCTTGCACAAAGCATCCACGCTCGGCTGCCGTTAGATGATCTTCAATAAAAGAGTGGTGCAATACCATATCACCATCGATCATCACAATATACTCCCCGCTGCTTAATGCAATGGCTCTATTTCTTGCCATCGCTGCTCGGAAACCTTTGTCTTCCTGCCACGCATGTAGAATCGGAACCGGGCTTTTCTGCGCCAGATGTTGAATCAACTCTTTGGTCTCTTCCCCGCTACCGTCATCCGCGATCACGATCTCGTCGGGAAGTCTCTTTTGCGCTAAGGCACTTTTTAGGACAAGATTGAGAGCGTCGGGACGGTTGTAGGTAGTGATGATGAGAGAGACTTTCACTGTTTCCCTTTCTGCTTTTCATAGAGCTTCATATACTTGTAAAAGACGCCGTTGGCGTTGGAGACACTGATGAGCAGTCCCTCATAACCCCAGAGAAAACCGCGCTGTATCAGGTAGTTTTTTAAAAAGGCATAGAGCGCCCGAAATGCTGCTTTTGAAGGTGAAGAGGTTTTTTCACTCTGTTCGGCGTACAGCGTGGAGTAGCTTTGCATCTTTTCTATAAAAGACTCCACATTGTCAAAGGGATAATGCTTTAGGTATCCGTCAAGAGTCAGCATTTCCGTCCCCTCGGGCAGCTGTAGCGATTCGTGTACGACAGCGTCGTTGTATCCTGTAAAAGTTCGATTGTAAAGTCGCAAGACCCTGTCGGGATACCATCCACAGCACTTGATGGGTTTTCCCCTATAGTGGTTAAGACGTGAGACTGAGTAAACCCGTTGTTTTTTTGTCAGGTCGAGTTTATTGACAGATTCGAGGAGTTTCGGCGTGACGATTTCATCGCTATCAATAGAGAAAATCCAGTCGTTGGAGGCCTCTTTGGCCGCGCGGTTTTTCAGAGGACCGAAGCCGATGAATTGACCGGTAAGGATCTTGACATTTCTAAAGGAAGAGGCGATCTCCAGAGTCGAATCGGTCGAACCGTTATCTAGAATCAAAATTTCATCGAATTCGGAAAGGGCTTTTAAAGACTCTTCTAGATATTTCTCAGAGTTCTTTGTTAGCATAGTTATACTGATTTTTCCAACCATCTTTTTACCTCTTTGAATACTCTATCGGGTTCGATTGCGTCAAGACATTCACTATGACCATGTCTATCATCACAACCTGCTTTTCCACAGGATACACAGGGCATGTCTGCTTGAAATAATGTAATATTCCCATAGGTCTGTATGGGTGTGTTAATCGAGGTGCCCCGGTGAATACTATTGCACCATGGAGACCATATTTGTGGTAATGTCGGTCCAAATATCGCGAAGATTCTTTTATCCAGAGCGGCAGCTATATGCATATTGAGCGTATCCATTCCTATATAAGCATCGGCTTTTGCACAAAGTGCGATGAAGCCGTCAAGAGATGTTTTTCCTATTAGATTATGAAGATTTTTCAAAGGTGGTAGTTCTTTACTGATTTTTTTATCTATTGAGCTTTTCCCTCCTGTTACGGCTATCTGAATGTCTAGAGTATCGAGCATTTTTAGTAGAGAATCTCTGAGCACTTTTGGATATATTTTATACTCGTATTGTGCTGATGGATGGAAAACTACAAAGGGTTTTTCTAGATCGATAGAAAGTTTTTTTAGCTCTTTATAGGCATCTATTTTTGGTTTTATATTTAGAGAGGGATTTTCTATACCTAACTTGAGAATTTCTAGAGGTTTAATATTGTGTTTGACTATATGCCTATTTATGTCATGATTAAAAGTTTTAGATAGAATTACTCTTTTCCACCATGATTTCCTAAGATCTGGCTCTACGCATGATATTGCCTTGTTTCCAAAGAGCCTCGCATAAAGTACACTCCTGTCACTTGATGTGAGGTTTATGGTCAGATCATAGGACAGGAGTAGTTTTTTTATAAGAGAAAACTCTTTTTTTATTTTTTCTGGAAAAGGATTTCGTTTCCAAGAGTAGTCGTATATATGAATGTCGTTTATATATGGGAGTGTTTTTGCAGTAGCTAAAGTATCATGGTTTATCAACATATCAATTCTGGATTGAGGATACTCTTTGTGTAATCGTTCTATAAGAGGTATGGAAAGAAAAACATCCCCATTAGAGCGCTGGATAATTATTAGGATTTTTTTATACATTTTCTATTTTTTCTTTAAAAAGAAGTGAAGATACGAAGACAAAAAACAGCGTTGTATGATGCCCTAGAAGATAGGAATCACTCAACATGATTATCATAAATAGTATCAAAAAGGTGTAGCGAATACTTTTATGTTTGTCATCAATCTCTAAAGCTACCATCCAGAAAGAATAGAAAATATATAATAGTAAAATCAATCCGATCACTCCGAATTGTACCAGGGTTAATAGGTAAAAGTTGTGTGGTTGAACGGTGGATATAAAATTCGGTGATAATTGTTTATTGATACATTTGTATTCACTGGGAAAACTGCCTGTGCCGTATCCAAATATCGGTCGCCGTTTTATAAGTTCCAATGAGTTAATAGCGAAGTTTATTCTTAAGCCGACCGATGTATTGGGATTTCGTTGAAATTTTAGTGCGTTATGGTAAGCAAGAGAGATTCGATTATGGAAAGAAGGGTTAAAAAGGTAAAGAAGAGCCACGCTAGTGAGAATAAGAGTCATAAAGAGAGTCATTTTTTTGATTTCTTGGCGGTATCTGTATCCAATATAAAAGAGAATAGATACTATAAAGCCGATCTGTCCTGCCCTGCCGCCGCTAATGAAGATATTGAAGGACATAGTGAGGATAAACAATGAATAAAGCATTTTGATTGGTTTGGCTGTTTGCTCTTCCAAGAGTCTGTGAAGAAGCAGTATGACGGAGAAAGCTAACATGGGGGTGTATGAAATATGACTCATGAATGGGACGATATCGTGCCTTGAAGAGTCATGACGCCATGGGAGAGTATCGTAAATTCCAAAATAGAGTCCATAAGAGATAATTTCTGATACAAACATAGAAAATAAAAAGGCGCTAAAAGCCTTTGGGATGAAATCTCGTCTGATGACGGATAAAATCAGGGGCATGACTAGTAGCAATCTCTCTTTTCCTAATATTTTGAGCCCCTCTTTGACATCGGAGCTGTAGAGCAGAGCAACAATTTGAAAAGAAAAAAACAATAATATAGCAATGGCTGCCCTATTTTTTCGGATAATTTCCCATCGTTCCCGGTAATTCCCCGCCAGAAGCCAGAGGATAAAAATAAGACCTAGAACTATATTGTTTGCAGCTACGGAAATCGGAAGCGTCAACCCGAGGACGACGATGAGGTAATTAATCCATAAATCTATTTTTTCTTTATTGATATTTTTAAAGATCACGGGGAACTTCTCCGATTGAATATTGAATAGAGATGTTGATACTGATTCTTCCACCGTTGATGGAGCCAAAACCATTCGTCGGGTTTTTGGCGGATCACCTTTTCGGTGATATTTGCTTGGGCTTGGACATGGCATTGGATATCGGCATCGAGATTGTCGCTTTTTTGCATTTCAATAGGAGGATGGAAGGTCACGGTCCAGTGGCGGAAATCGTCGGTACGACTAAATACTGGAATGACCAGGGCGTCGCTCTTGCGGGCGAGGAGGGCGGCAGCAGGGGTGTGTCGGACTTTTTTCCCGAAGAAATCTACGAGAATTCCATCACGATCGGAGGTATTCTGATCGACGACAAGTCCGACGGGAATACGCTCTTTAAGAGCCTGAAGCATCGGCTTCATGGCCTTTTTTTTGGGAATGGCCTTGACAGCGAACTGCTCCCGGGTGGCGGTAAGGATCCGATCGGCCCAGGACCAATCCAGCGGACGACCGACGACGTGAATGGGGGTAAAGCGTGCGGCAATGGCAAGGGTGCCGAGCTCCCAGTTGCCGTAATGGGCGGTCATGAAGATGATCGGCCGGTCGCTTGCGAGGGCATCTTCGAGAATTTGCGGGTTTTCGAAGCTGACTTTGGAGAGGATCGCTTCGCGGGAGGCTCCCTGGTTGAGGATCGTATCGAGGGTGAGGTGAAAAAGGTTTTGGTAGGTACGCAGGATGATGCGCTTCTTTTCGCTTGCATCTAGCGTATTACCGAAGGCGATGTCGAGGTTGACCCGGGCGGTATGGGTGCGGCTTTGTGCCGTATGATAGGCGAGTCGAGAGGCGGAAGCGATGACGAAGCGGTGTACCGGCCAAGGAATGGCACGAAGCACTCCCTGCAAAGTACGAAAAAGTATGGAGATCTTTTGCCCGGATGGTAATTCCGCTCTCATGAAGCTTCCGTATTTTTAGGGAAGATTATACCATTTCGGACAATCACCCAAAATTACCCATAAGTTTTTCGGCGCTTTCGGCGATCGACTCAGGTTTGATCGTAGCGATGCTTCGGTCATTTTTGTCGAAACGGCAGGGGTGCACGGGGGCATTGGCGGTGAGAGCGAGATTGATAGGAGTTTGCATCATCATGCTTGGGGGCGTCGCGCCGAACAGTAGGATGGAGGGGCGGTTGAGTGCCCAGGCAATGTGGCTGGGACCGGTGTCGCCTCCCAGGAGCAGGTCGCTGCGGGAGACGGCGACTTTGAGAGCGTTGAGGTCCATCGGAGGAAGCAGCCTGGCGTGGGTGGCCGCTTCGATCTTCCGGGCGGCGCGGCGCTCCTCCTCGGAACCGGCAATGAGGAGGACGCGGCTACGCGGGAGCTTTTCGACGACGCGGATCCACTGCTCGGGAGGGTAGGTTTTGTGTGGACCGCTGGCTCCGACGACGAGGAGGATATTGGGGAGGTCGTCGGAGTAGAAGGGGTCGAGAAGCCCTTTTGCGGCAGCGGCATCGAAATGGAGGCAGGGTTTTTTGTGCCGCATCATCTCTTCGGTGATCGTGAGGCTCAGCGCCTGGGCGATGAGGGAGGCGAAACGCAGCGGGGCGATCCCGGCACAGTCGACGGGATAACGGCGATGATAGAGCAGGGAGGCGAAGCCTTCTTTGGCTGAGTGCCGATCGAGGCCGGCGACCGGCGTTCCGGCAAGGCGGGCGACAAGGGAGGACTTAATCAGTCCCTGGGCGTCGATGACCAGGTCGAAGGGACCACCGGCCTTGATCCGGCGGTAGAGCGCAGCGACACAGGCCGGGCTGCGATCCTTTTTGAGGCCGTGAAGATTGAGAGGAACGAGGGTGTCGATGAGGGGATCTCCTTCAAGGATGCCGGCAAACTTCTCTTCGACGAACCAGGTCAGGTGCAGATTGGGATAGGCGGATTTGATGAACTGTAAGGAGGCGGCGGTATGGATCACGTCGCCCATCGCCGTCAGTCGTACGAGAGCGATCCGTTTGCCGTTATAGTCCACGAATTTGGTCCCTCTTTTTTGATGGGATTATATCGCAATGCTATTGGAAGGAGTTTGAACGATTGGATACAATGGCGCCATGAAAACCATTACCGTGATCGATACCTTTGCTTTCTTTTTCCGTGCCTACTTTGCGTTGCCGCCTCTGAAAAACTCCGAAGGGTTTCCTACCGGATTGCTTACCGGCTTTGTCAATTTTATCCATCAACTTCAGAAGGAGCATGCCACCGACTACATCGTCTTCGCCCTTGACAGCGAAGGGCCGACCTTCCGCAAGGAGATTTATCCCGAATACAAGGCCAACCGTCCCGCACCGCCTGAGGATCTGATGAAACAGCTTCCCGTAGCGATTCAATGGGTGGAGAAGATGGGCTTCGCCAACCTGAGCAAGAGCCGCTACGAGGCGGACGACGTGATCGCGACCTTGGCCAAATGCGGCAAGGAACAGGGGATCGTGACCAAGATCGTCAGCTCCGACAAAGATCTCTATCAGCTCCTTGACGACGATCAGGTCTATCTCTACGATTGGGTCAAGAAAAAAACGGTCGATGAAAAAGGGTGTGTAGAGAAATTCGGCGTCTTGCCGAAGTATTTTGTCGATTTTCAAGCCCTGATCGGTGACAGTTCCGACAACGTTCCGGGGGTGCCAGGGATCGGTCCCAAAACGGCCAGTAAGCTCATCAACGAGTATCATACCCTCGAAAATCTTTACGAACATCTCGACGAAGCGGGGACACCTCGAATCCGCAAACTTCTGGCCGAGTACCGTGAGCAGGCATTTCTCTCCCGGGAGTTGGTACGACTCGTGGACGATGTGTTTGACAGTTGTCTCCTTGACGGTTATGCCTTTGAGGAGCGCAACTACTTGGCGGAGTTGAGAGAAGAGTTTGAAAAGTACGAGATGCGTCAGGCATTGCGTTGGGCCCAGGAAGGGGAAGCCGGAGGCGCCGCCGCAAATGCCCAGAGCGAGGTGGCAGCGGAGCCGAAGAGAACCCCTTTCGAAGCGGTGCTTCTGGATAGCTCCGATAAGCTTGAAGCGGTCTTGAAGCGAATCCCTGAGGATGCCATTGTAGCTTTCGATACCGAAACGACGGGGCTTGATACGCGCAGCGCGAAACTGGTAGGCTTCTCCTTTGCCTTCGAGGAGGAACGGGCCTACTATGTGCCGGTTGCCCACAGTTATCTGGGGGTCGGCCCCCAGGTCTCTTCGGAGCAGGCCCAGGCAGCCATCGAGCGGTTGATGCAATATCGGATCGTCGGACAGAACCTCAAATTTGACCTCTCCCTGCTATATGCCCGTCTGGGGATGGAGCCTGTCCTGCCCGAGGCCGATACGATGATCTTGGCCTGGCTCCTGGATCCGGGAAGTCGGGTGGGGCTCGATACGCTGGCGAAGAAATTTCTGAACTACGAGATGAAATCCTTCAAAGATACGGTCAAGAAGGGAGAGGATTTCTCCAGTGTCGCTCTGGAAGAGGCGGCTTTCTACGCTGCGGAAGATGCCTGGGCGACCCGAGCGCTCTATTTCCGCCTCCATGATCTCTTTGAACAGGGGGGACTGGAACATCTGCTCAAAGAGGCCAAAGAGGTGGAGTTTCCCTTTATCAATGTTCTTATCGCCATGGAATCTTTGGGGATTCGGGCCGATATCGAGCACCTGCATCGGCTCAAAGAGGAGCTCGGTACGGAGCTGGCCCGTTTGACGGAGGAGATCCATGCGCTGGCGGGAACGGAGTTTAATATCCGTTCGACCCAGCAGTTGGGCAATGTCCTCTTCGGCTCTCTGGGCCTCAAGGGGGGCAAGCGGACCAAGACCGGCTACAGCACCAACGAATCGGTACTGCGCTCCCTGGCGGGTGAACATCCGATCGTGGAGAAGATTCTGGAGTATCGAGAGCATCACAAGATGCTCAGCACCTATGTGGAACCTCTGCTCAAACTGGCGCTTAAGGATCCCGAACATCGTATCCACACCACCTTCCTCCAGACCGGTACGGCGACGGGCCGTCTGGCCTCGAAGGATCCCAACCTTCAGAACATTCCGGTACGCAGCGAACTGGGGCGGCGGGTGCGTCGCGCCTTTGTGGCGGCGGAGGGGATGGATTTGATTTCTATCGATTACTCCCAGATCGAACTAAGGCTCCTGGCACACTTCAGCGGCGACGCGGCCCTGCGCCAAGCCTTCGTCGAAGATCAGGATATCCACATGGCGACCGCGATCAAGCTTTTCGGCCCCGAGGAGGCGGCGGCAAAGCGGAATTTCGCCAAATCCATCAACTTTGGACTCCTCTACGGAATGGGTTCGCGTAAACTGGCCGATGAACTGGGGATCAGCACCAAGGAGGCCAAGGAGATTATCGAGGCCTATTTTGCCGCTTTCCCTACGGTGCGCAGTTATCTCGAAAGCATCCAGGAACAGGCCAAGCGTCAGGGCTATGTGGAGACGCTGTTGCGTCGCCGAAGGGTCTTCGACTACGAAGGCGCCGGCGGGATGCAAAAAGCGGCGATCCTGCGGGAAGCGGTCAACACCGTCTTTCAAGGCAGTGCCGCCGATCTGATCAAACTGGCAATGCTGGAGATCGACACGCTGATTCGCGAAGAGGAGCTCCCGGCCAGGATGCTGCTGCAGATCCACGACGAGTTGATTTTCGAGGCGGAAGAGGAACATGCCGAGGCGGTTGCAGTCCGTTTCCGGACTATGATGGAGCGGATCTACCCCCTGGAGGTTCCCCTCAAGTGCTCGGTCAGTATCGACAAAAGCTGGGATCGTCTCAAATGAGAGGCAGCGTCAAGCCAACTTCTATTTCTTAATCTAAACTTAGCAGAAAAGAAATTTGACTTTTGGAGTTTGCCCCTTAACTCAATGTCGCTACAATCAGCCAAATTCTTCAGTAGGCGGTACCTGATGTTCAACAAACTCTTTAGTATGAAAGTCGCAGTCGCTCTGATGCTGATCTTCGCGATTGCCATTGGAGCTGCGACCTTCATCGAAAACGATTATGGAACCCAGACGGCCCGGGCCCTGGTCTATAACGCCCGCTGGTTCGAGCTGCTGCTCTTTTACTTTAGTGCGACGGTGCTTTACAATATCTTCCGCTTCAAGATGTATCGCCGTGAAAAGTGGGGTCAACTGGTGCTGCACGTCTCTTTTCTTCTGGTGGCTATCGGAGCAATCTTGACCCGATTCGTCGGTTATGAGGGGATCCTCCACATTCGGGAGGGACAAAGCAGCCAAAATATGGTCAGTGACGTGATGATGCTCAATGTCGCTCTCAAGGATCATGACAAAGTCGTGGAGTATACGCGGCCTCTTTATCTCTCCTCCATGACGAAAAATCGCCTCGACGACACCTTGAAGATTGGAGACAAAGAGGTAGAAATCGAGCTGTTGCGTTATCTGCCGGCGGCCAAGCAGGTCGTCCGGCCCGATGCCGACGGTACGACGGTCTTGAAGATGAAGGTCTCGACCGGTGGCCGGGGAGAAGATATCGCCCTGGCAAAAGGTGAGGCCAAAGACCTCGGTTCTCTTCTCCTCTCTTTTGAGGGGCGTCGTTCCCAGGTCAAGCCGACTCTTTACATAACGGAGACAAACGGCACGATCAAGGTTGAAGCGCCCATGGCAATGAAAACGCTGGATATGGCGACGCGCCGGAGCGGTGAAGTTCCCGCAGGTAGTCATGAGCTTAAAACCCGGATGCTCTATCAGTTCGCCGGCAACTCCATTGTCTTGCGTCAAGTCGTCCCCAAAGCCAAGGTGATCTGGGATCAGGCGGCACTCAAGCCTGGCGGCGTCTATCCCCAAATGTTGGAGATGAAGGTGAGCCATAACGGTGAAAGCAAGACGGTCTTCCTCAAAGGCCGTAGAGCTCGGGTCGGTACGCCCGAGATTGTCAATTTCAAGGATATGGGAGTCAAGCTCAGCTATGGTGCCAAAGTCATCCCGCTGCCCTTCACGATCAAACTGGACCGCTTCGAACTGGAGCGTTATCCGGGTTCCATGAGCCCCGCTTCCTACTCCAGCTACGTCACCGTCATCGACAAAGAGAAAAATCTCACCATGCCCTATCACATCTATATGAATCATGTTCTCGACTATCGGGGCTATCGTTTCTTCCAGTCTTCTTACGATATGGATGAGAAGGGGACGGTTCTTTCCGTCAACCATGATCCCGGAACCTGGCCCACCTATCTCGGATACCTTCTGATGGCGATCGGTTTTCTATGGAGCTATTTGAGCCCCAAAGGGCGTTTCCAGACCTTGCGGCGCAAACTGCACAAACTCCAGGAAACGGTGGCGGCCCTTCTACTGGCCGGCCTCTTCTTCCATGGAGCGCCGTTATTCGCGGCGGCTATCGATACCTCCACGGTCAAACCTGAGGAGATAGCGACCCTCAAAAAGATCAATCCGAAGCACGCCCTGAGTTTCGGTCGGATCGTCGTCCAGGACAGCGGCGGGAGGATGAAGCCTCTGGATACTCTGGCCCACGAGATCCTCTCCAAGCTCACCCGGAAGTCGGAGCTCTTGGGTATGAACGCCGATCAGGTCCTTCTGGGGATGCTGACCCGTCCCCAGGTCTATCAGAAGCTGAGGATGATCAAGATCTCCCATCCGTTGATCGCCAAAAAGCTAGGCCTGCCGAAAGAGACGAAGTACGTCTCCTACGATGACTTCTTCGATAAGAAAACCGGAGCCTATATCTTGCGCCAGGATGTTCTCGCCGCTTCACGTAAACGGCCCGCCGATCAGAGCAAATATGACAAAGAGTTGCTCAAAGCCGATGAACGTCTCAATATTGCCTATATGGTTTTTCAGGGATCCTTGTTGCGGATCTTCCCCAAACCCGGAGACAAGAACCATACCTGGTATGCTCCCATGGAGGCGATGAAGAAGTTTCCCCCCAAAGAGGGGGAGATCGTGCGCCTCATCACCGCCAGCTACTTCAGCAGCGTGGACGAAGGAATCAAAACCGGCCGGTGGAAAAAGGCCGACGATGCTCTGGATGTCATCAAAAAGTATCAATACTTCTACGGCGGGAAAATCATTCCTTCCCAAAAACGGATCGAGTTTGAGATCACCTACAACAAGCTGCAGATCTTTGATCGTCTGGTACCGGTCTATCTGTTGGCCGGACTGCTGCTGCTAGTACTGGCCTTCCTCCACATTATCAAGCCGAAGTTTTCTCTCAAGTGGCCGGTACGGATCACCCTGGCGGTGCTCATTGCCGCGTTTTTCGTCCATACGGCCGGCTTGGGATTGCGATGGTATATTGCCGGGCACGCTCCTTGGTCCAACGCCTACGAATCGATTCTCTATATTGCCTGGGCGACGGTGCTGGCCGGTTTTGTCTTCTCGAGACGCTCACCTCTGACCCTGGCGGCGACTTCGATCCTTGCGGGGATTTTTCTCTTCGTGGCCCATCTCAACTGGCTCGATCCTCAGATTACCAACCTGGTGCCGGTCCTTCAGAGTTACTGGCTGATGATCCATGTGGCGGTCATCACCGCCAGTTACGGATTTCTGGGCCTCGGAGCACTGCTCGGGATGCTGGTGCTGGTGCTCTTTATCCTCCGGGGCAAAGGGAAGAATCCCGACATCGACCGGGCCATTAAAGAGCTGACGATCATCAACGAAATGACGCTGCTTGTGGGACTGGCTCTCATCACCGTAGGGAACTTCCTCGGCGGCGTCTGGGCCAACGAATCCTGGGGCCGCTACTGGGGCTGGGACCCCAAGGAGACCTGGGCGGCAGTGACGATCCTGGTCTATGCAGCCGTGGTGCATATGCGTTTCATTCCCCGTCTCAAAGGGATCTATGCCTTCAATGTCGCCGCGGTACTGGCCTACAGCTCGGTGATTATGACCTACTTTGGTGTCAACTACTATCTCAGCGGTATGCACTCCTATGCGGCGGGAGACCCTGTCCCTATCCCCGGATGGGTTTGGCCTGCCATCGCCTCTGTCGTCGTGCTGATCCTCCTGGCGGCGAGGAATCGCAAGATATAGGCGAAGGTCAGCAGAGGGTCGTCATCGATCATGCCCGTTTGACAACCTCTCGCCGCCAGATATAAAATGAGTCATGACTTATTCCCTAAGCTCTGCTGTTGTATGATTCCACTCTCCGTTTTGTCCCCATCGCTTAACCGGATAAAGCAGGGCCCTCCTAAGGCCTAGCTGGAGGTTCGAGTCCTCCTGGGGATACCATAGAGATCTTCAGGGAATAGACGGTATTTTCGGCTGTCTGAAGAATGCCGACATCTTTTCAGCTCTTTTTGGTATAATTCGCCTCCAAAAGTCCTGATGAGTCCCCTGCCGTCAAGGGGAGTTGTCAGAACTTTTCAAACCATTTATGTAAGGAAACTACATGACCGTAATTAGACTGACCCGTATGGGACGCAAAAAGAAACCTTTCTACCGCATCGTCGTCACCGACAGCCGCAAGCGCCGCGACGGAGGTTGGATCGAATCCATCGGGTTCTACAACCCGGTGGCAAAAGAAAAAGAGATCAAGATTGACGAAGAGCGCCTCAACTACTGGCTCAGTGTCGGTGCTCAAATGAGCGACACCGTCAAGCGTCTCGCCGGCAAGAAGTAAGCACGCCCTATGGTCCGTGACTTCATCCTCTCCTATGCCCGCTTGATCGTCCGCCATCCGGAGGATCTTCATATCGAAGAGCGTAGTTTGGATGAGGAGTACGACGAGATCGTACTCTATGCCCATGCCGAGGATGTGGGGAAGCTTATCGGCAAGGAGGGACGGATGATCAACGCTATCAAAACCGTGATCTCCGGCTGTAAAGCCAAAGGTGGTCGTAACTACCGCGTCACCGTCCAATCCGTTGCCTAAACAACAATGAGTAAAGAGCGTTTCTTCATCGCTCAGGTTGGACGGACCGTGGGACTCCGCGGTGATCTTAAGTTTCATCTTCACACCGACTTCCCTGAGCAGTTTCGACCGGGTGTCATCCTTCAAAGCAATCGGGGACCTTTGACTCTTTCGGACTACAATCCCAAGAGGGGAACCGTGCGTTTTGAGGGTTATGAAAGCGCTGAGGCGGCCAAGGTTCTGACCAATGCAAGGATCTATAGCGACGAGGAGCAGACCCGGGCTCTTTGTCCCTTGAAAGATGGAGAGCACTACTGGTTCGAAATCATCGGCGCGGAGGTTTATGAAGGCTCGGAGCGTCTGGGAACTGTCGCCGAGATCCAGCGGATGCTCGAGACCGACTATCTGCTGATTTATACCGACGAAGCCTTGAAGCAGGAGGGATTGCCCAAAGAGTTCCTTCTGCCCTATATCCCCCGATACATTCTGAGTTTTGATGCCACGGCGAAGCGCCTCTTGGTCCGGGATGCCCGGGAGATCCTGGAGGCGAGTTGATGCGCTTTACCTTTGTCACCCTTTTCCCTCAGATTGTCGAAGGTTACTTCGGCGCTTCCATTCTAAGACGGGCCTTGGATGCGGGGTATCTGGAGATCGATTTTCTCAACCCCCGGGACTACAGTAAAAACCGCTATAGAAAAGTCGACGATGCGATGGTCGGCGGCGGTGCCGGAATGTTGATGTCTCCCCAGCCTCTGGATGATGCCCTCAAGTCTCTTCGTGGCGATTCTCCCCAAGCGAGGATAGTGTTCCTCTCTCCCGTCGGCAAACCTTTTCGCCAGCAAGACGCCAAGCGCCTGGCAGGAGAAAGGCATCTGGTTCTTGTAGCGGGACGATATGAAGGGATCGATGAACGGATCGTGGAGCTGCATGCCGATGAGATTTTCAGTGTAGGTGACGCTGTGCTCACAGGTGGCGAACTGCCTGCGATGATGATCTGCGATGCCGTCAGTCGTCTGCTTCCCGGTGTCCTGGGGAATGCCGACTCTCTGAGCGTCGAGAGCTTCGAAGAGGAGCTTCTGGAAGCTCCCTCCTTCACAAAACCGGACGAGTTTGGGGAAAAGAGAGTGATTTCAGAGTTCCTAAAGGGTAATCATAGTAAAATCGCAGCCATCAAAAATCGGATGGCTTGGTCGAAGACGAAGTATTTCCGACCCGATCTATATCTCCGAGCGAAGGCAAAACAATGAAAAACAAGTATATCGAGAACTTCGAAAAAGCCCAAATGGCCGAACGTCAGGTTCCTGAATTCCGTGCCGGCGACACCGTTCGCGTCGCCGTACGTATCAAAGAGGGTAACAAAGAGCGTGTTCAGAACTTCGAAGGTGTCTGCATCTCTCTGCGCGGTGAAGGTACCGGTAAAACCTTTACCGTCCGTAAAATGGGCGCCAACAACGTTGGCGTAGAGCGGATTTTCCCTCTCTATTCCGATAGTATCGAGAGCATCGAGGTGGTCCGACGTGGCCGGGTCCGCCGCGCGAAGCTCTTCTACCTGCGGGAGCGCAAGGGAAAAGCGGCCCGTATCAAAGAGCTCCGACGGAAGTGATCCTTCGCCACGCTTTTACTGCGTCTTTGCGTGAGTCGGCTCAGTCACCTGCCGGCAACAGACTCCTTTGCAACAATCCACAACTCCATGGCGAAACCTTGCGAAATCCCTTCTTCCGGATCTATTCACAGTGAAAACTATCTCCCGCCTTTTTCGTAAGATTCTTACGCTGATCCAGTATCTCCTTGTCGTTGTCTTTATTCTCTTCGAGGAGTTGATCTGGGAGGGGATCGCCGAGCCGATCTACGGCTACCTTCGCTCTCTCAAAGTCCTTCAACGGCTTGAACTTTTTGTAAGCAGCCTCAATCGCTATGTGCTATTGACTCTCTTTGTCGGGCTGTTCGCCGCCGTGGAGTCGGCAGGGATTGCAGCGGGAGTACTGCTGGTCAACGGGATGGTCTTCTACGGGATCGCTCTTTATGCGCTCAAGATTCCCATTGCGGCCTTTGTTTTTTGGCTCTTTCGGGTTAGCCGGGAGAGGCTTTTGGATTTCGGATGGTTTCGCTGGAGTTACGAAAAGATTATTACCCTGTTTGACTGGTTCAAAGCGTTGCCCGTCTATCGAGACACTTTAGAAAAATTAGCTTCCTTCAAAGTCGAACTTAAAATCATGGCCGTCAAATTTCGAGCTTTTTTAGGCCGGCATCGCAGTCTCTTTTCCAAACGTTTTTCGCGCCTCTATCATCATTTGAAGCAGACCTTGAATAGGTCGAAGAAATCCTAAGAGATATTTTCGATCCCTTTGGACTTTTGCGTCGTTATTTATAGCTTCGGTTCTTCATCGCTTGGGCCGCTTCCCGATCGAGAGTGCGGCGTTTGAGGGTTTCGCGTTTGTCGTGGAGTTTTTTGCCCCGAGCCAGGGCGATGGAGAGTTTGGCGCGGTTGCGTTCGTTAAAATAGAGCATCAGCGGGACGATGGTCAGCCCCTCTTTGTTGACTTTGCCGTAAAGGGTATGAAGCTGTTTTTTGTGAAGGAGGAGTTTGCGGGGGGCCCGCTCGTCGCGGCTGAAATTGCGGTTGGTGCTCTCCATATGGCCGATGTGGGCATTGAGAAGCCAGAGTTCGCCCTTGATGAAGCGGCAGTAGGCGTCGTTGATATTGACCCGTCCGTTGCGTAGAGCCTTGACTTCGCTCCCCTCCAGGACGATGCCCGCTTCATATTTTTCGAGGATCTCATATTCGAACTTCGCTTTTTTGTTTCGGGCGACCACTTTGATGGCCATAGGCTCCTCCTGGGTTTTGTGGCGGAATTATAGCGAGAAATGCTATTGCCTTGGGCGAAAAAAGCTGCTGCCGCTTCCACTGAAGAACCATCCATCGGGGGCGGCTTTTTTCAGATCGGGGCAGAGTCGAATAGCGGCCGGGTAGAGATCATTGAGGCGTGTCGGATCGCCGATACGCTCCAGGAGATTTAGGGAGTTTTCCGTTTCCCAGCCCCGGAAGCTTTCAGGGACGATCCGATCCGAAAAATGCTCCCGAAAGACCCGGTAAACCGATGCGGTATCGCAGGAGATACCGGGAGTGAAGATCTCAAGGTCCAAGGGATTCTCGTCGAAGGGTTCGACAAGCTCTCCATAGCCCGAGACGTTGGCACTGGGGTAGTTGTAGACGAAGAAGGGGATGTCGGCACCGACTTTCGCACCGACGGCGGCCAGATCCTCGTCGTCGATCTTTAGGTCACAGACCTTCCGTACGAGGCGCAAGAAAGCCCCTGCGTCGCTGCTGCCGCCTCCGAGCCCCGCTTGGGAGGGAATCCGTTTTTCTACGACGACTTTATGATGATAGAAGAAATTGAGTAAATCTAGATCACCCGTCGCGTCGTTGAGGGCGATCCAGGCCTGATAGATCGTATTGGATTCCCGGGGCACCCCCGGAATTCCTTCGATGGTGAAGGTGTCGCATTCGGCGGGAACGAAACGGATCGTGTCGTAGAGAGTGTCGACGCGCATAAACCGGGAGAGAAGCGTATGGTAGCCTCTGCTATGACCGGTAATTTTCAGAAAGATATTGACCTTGGCGGGGGCGGTTATTTTCATCGTTTGGAACCTCGGTGATGAAGATCAAGTGAAGAGTGAAGTGTGATGAACGAGGTGAACATTTACGGCTCCGTTTCGAGAAATTTTTCGATGCGGTTGAGGCGATATTTGATACCCTCGTCGTCGAACTCCAAAATGGCAAAGAATCGTTCGGTTTCCACGACATAGAGGCCGTTTTCCTGATGGGCGAAGAAGCGTCTATCCAGTTTTTTCCCAAGATCGATCCATGCCGGGTCTCCGGAGTAAGCGTTTCGAGGCGGAGAGAGATAGTCTAGAGGATCGAGCGGCCTTTCACCCTCCGTGACCGAGAAGGTCCCCTCCCTCAGGCGGCGGAGGGCACTGAGGGTGCCCGGACGCTCCAAAGCTTCGGCGATCATGGCTCCCAGGCTACGGATATAGGTCCCTTCGCTTACGGTGGCTTCGAAGGTGACAAAGGGATGGCGGTAGTGTAGGAGGCGTATGGAGTGGACCGTAGAGCGTATCGGTCTCATCTCCAGGCTTTCTCCGGCTCGAGCGAGGGCGTAGGCCCGTTCTCCGGCAATCTTTTTGGCACTGTATTTGGGGGGCAAGTACTCCAGCTCTCCTTCCAGGGAGGCAAGGACCTGGAGGATACGGCTGGGATCGACGGGCGGGACATCCCGAATGGAGCGGATATTTTCGATGTCGAGACTGCTTGAATCGGCTCCGAGCCACAGAGTCGCCCGATAGGTTTTGGGTGTTTTGGCCAAGTATTGAAAGAGTCGGGTGTATTGCCCGGCTGCGACGATGAGGCAGCCGGAGGCAAAGGGATCCAGGGTTCCGGAGAAGCCCATCTTTTTTGTGCCGTACTTTCGTTTCAGTTGCCCGAGGAAACGGTTGGAAGAGAGGTGGATTGGCTTGTCGACGACGAAAAGAAGATTCATGAGGTATGGCTCCGAAGGGGTTTTAGAAGAAAACGGAACTTTTCACTTTTCACTCGACACTCTTCACTGGACACTATGCCGGTTGGACGAAGGAGCTGAGAATCTCTTTTTTGGTGCCGCCGAAGTTGATGCGAAGTTTATACTCCTTGCCCGATTTGGTGACGGCCTGAACTCTCCCGATGCCGAAGATCTTGTGCTTGACCAGGTCGCCTTTTTTATACTCTGCGCTACGAGTGACCTTCATACTGGCATTTTGGATTAGCCCCGCTTCGCCGAGGAAACGGCTCTTCTCCAGCTGTTTTCTGCGTCCCTTGTAAAAGCGGCTGTCGGAGTAGCAGAGGGTCAAGTCGCTCTTGGCTCGGGTGATGGCTACATACCCCAGGCGCCGCTCTTCTTCCATATTGCAGCCGTCTCCCAGGAGCGGGAAGAACTCCTCCTCCATCCCGATAACGAAAAGATGTTCGAACTCCAAGCCTTTGGACGCGTGGATACTCATGATGGTGATGGCATTTCCTTCGACTTCGTCTTGATCGCTCTGGAGGGAGATATCGTTGAGAAATTCGTCCAGGGTGAGTTCCGGATTTTTCATTACGCTGTCGCGAAGGTAGCCGTAGAATTCGTCGATGTTGAGGACCCGGTCGAAGCCGTCGGCCATTGCTCCGTAGTAATCTCGCAGGCCGATTTTCTCTTCGAAAAAGTCTACCAGAGTATAGAGGGATTTCCTGCTTTCGCTCTGTAGTTCATGGATCGTTTCGATGAAGGCTTTGAGGGTGTGGGCGGCTTTTTTACTCAGGGCCGAGGCAAGCTCCTCTTCGCTGAGGGAGTCGATGGTCTGATAAAGGGAGAGTCGGCGTTCATAGGCGAGCCGGTTCAGACGCTCGATGGAGGTTTTTCCTAGGCCACGCTTGGGCTTATTGACGACCCTGAGGAAAGAGAAATCGTCGTGAGGGTTGGCCAGGATCCGGAAGTAGCTGATGATATCCTTGATCTCGGCGCGTTCGTAGAAGCGGATGCCGCCGATGAGCTTGAAGGGCAGTCCTTCTTTGCCGAAGCCCTCTTCAAGGGAGCGGGAGAGGGCGTTGATTCGATAAAGAACGGCGATCTCCTCGGGGTCGGTTCCCTCGTCGAGAAGTTTCTGGATCTTTTGGGCGATGTTGCGGGCTTCGTGGCTCTCGTCGAGGGAGTGAAGGAGCTTGACCTCCTCTCCATCGCCCCGATGGCTGACCAGTTTTTTTCCCAGGCGGCGTTTGTTGTGCTCGATGAGGGCGTTGGCGGCTTCCAGGATGGGCTGGGTGGAGCGGTAGTTGGTCTCCAGTTTGACCACCTTGGTACCGTCGAAATGTTCATGAAACTCCAGTATATTGCGGATGTTGGCCCCCCGCCAGCCGTAGATACTTTGATCATCGTCGCCCACGACGCAGAGATTGTCGTGGGTGGCGCAGAGTTGGCGCAGTAGTTTGTACTGGAGTTCATTGGTGTCTTGATACTCGTCGACCATGATATACTGATAGCGTTCGCTGGTTTCCCGCCGCAAGTCCTCGTGCTCATCTAAGATGCGGTAGGTAAGCATCAGGAGATCATCGAAATCGACCAGATTGTTCTCCTCGATGTTCTCCTGATAGGCTTGATAGATTTTTGCAGCCTTTTGATAGTCGGGGAGTTCCGCTTTGGCAATTACCTCGTCGGGGGTCAGGAGCGTATTTTTATACTTGGAGATTTCGCTGGAGAGGAAGGAGAGGTTCAAATCGATCTTGAGGTCTTTGGCGAGAGAGCGGATAAGTCGCTTTTTGTCGTCGCTGTCGATGATGACGAAGTTGTTTTCCCGGCCCAGGCGGTCGATATGGAACTTGAGAAAGATCAGGCCAAACTTGTGGAAGGTGCACAAAAGGGGAGGATAGGCACTGCGGTTGTCGATGAGACGCAGAGCCCGGTCGCGCATCTCGGAAGCAGCTTTGTTGGTAAAGGTCAGGGTTAGGGTATTGGCAGGATCGATCCCCACCTCTCCGATGAGGTAGGCCAGTCGCGTCGTCAGGGTTTTGGTCTTGCCGCTTCCCGCGCCGGCGAGGATCAACAGAGGACCGTCGATATGTGTTGCCGCTTCCCGTTGCGCCTCGTTGAGTTGATCGAGCATTGATTCCTCTTCAGCAGTGTTTTATAGTTAATGATTATATCCATAAACTTTTAAAGTGTCGTAGCTCGAAGCTTTTGGGTTGTCGTCCGGATAACTTATAAAGATAGCTATTCTAATATTACTTTAAAAAATAATCTGAACTCTCTATTAAGGAATAAGCTGTACTTATGGTATATTGTTGTATTATTTTTATAAATAATATTCATGCTCCGGCACGATGATATGTACGGCAAGGAAGGGGGAAGAATGCTCAAAGACTTCACGAAGATGGAAACGTTTCTAACGGTGGTGCGGGAGCGAAGCTTCTCCCGAGCTTCAGCCAAATTGGGAATTTCCCAGCCGGCGGTGACTCAGCAGATCAAATTTCTTGAGACCTATCTTGACACCAAGATCATCGAGAGGAAGAAAAACGGCATCCGTCTGACCAGTGCGGGTGAGGAACTCTACAAGATCGCCGTGCGTCTGGAGAAGTGCATCCATGAAGCCGAAGGCGATATTCTCAAAATCATCAACAAGAAGATCACTTTCCGTCTGGGAACCTCTTTTACCATCGGTAATTATGTCCTGCCCGGAGAGTGTCTCAATACGCTTAGTCAGGTCATCAATAACGATGTGAAACTTATCGTAGAGGTGAGTCAAAAGATTGTCGAGGGGATCAAAGACCATAAGATCGACCTGGGGCTTATCGAGGCGCATATCGCCGATGATGATCTGGTGATACGGGAGTGGCGGGAGGATGAGCTGGTCGTCTTCAGTAATGTCCCCATCCCCAAAATACTTCGGCCGGAAGATCTCTACGAATTCAAATGGGTCTGTCGGGAAGAGGGGAGTCAGACTCGGAAGGTCGTGCAGGAGGTCTTTGAAGAGCTGGGCGTCGCCTGCCGGGATTTCAACGTCCTGTCGGAGGTCTCCAATACGACGGCGGTCCTCCAGACCGTCAAGCGGAGCAAGAAGGACAAAGAACACCCTACCGTTTCCATCGTTTCCTATCATGCAATCGCCGAAGAGGTCCAAAACGGCACTCTCTACGAAGCCAGGCTCCAGGGTTACACGATGAGGCGAAAATTCTATATCGTCTATCACAAGGACAATAAGCACAACGCTTACGTCAACAATACCGTGGATTTCATTCTCTCTGGAAAATGCTGAACCAAAGTGAAGAACGAAGAGTGAAAAGGGAAAAGTTTCGGATGACGTTGCGTTGCAACATTATCTATTCGTAAAACATATGAATTGAAACTTTTTAAAAGCGCCAAAGGCGCTTTCAGTTTTTTGGCTTGACGACCGGCATCCCCTTCTCTCTCCATCCGTATTCGATTCCTCCCTTGAGTTCGTAGACCTTTTGGTATCCCATCTTTTGGCTTAACCAGTTGCCGACGGCTTTGGTGCGGTTGGCGTGGGCACAGTAGAGGATGAAGGGCTCTTTTTTGTCCTTGACGATTTTGGAGAGCTTCTCGAGCCATTTTTGGGCATCATATCTCCCATTGGCGTCGAAGAACATCAGGAGATGGGCCCCCTGGATAACGCCACGACTCTTCCATTCTGACGGAGTGCGAATGTCGATGACGGGGATGCCGGACTTTTGCATCTTGAGCAGCTTCTGTGCGTCGATACTTTCGAGCTCGGCCATCAGCAGGGCACTCAGGCCTAAAATCAGCAGAAAGATTCGTTTCATTTTTGATCCTTTTTTTTTCGATAGTGTAGATTCCGGATGTGGAATCAGCGTGTATTCTCATCTTTTTTCTTGCCCTTTTTCGGGCTCCTGAGGATCACCAAGGTTGCGATGACAATCAGGAGCATCAGCCCCATATTGATATACTCCCCAAACATTTTGATCTCCTATTTGGCTTTGAAACTCTCTTTACTTTTGCAGTATTGCGTCAAAAAGCATTTGTCGCATTCGGGTTTGACCGCCTTACAGATATAGCGTCCAAAGAGGACCATCGCTTGGTGAAGACGGTGAAGGTCCGTTTTGAACTTCCGGACCAGGTCCTCTTCGGTGCCCTTGGCGGTTGTCGCATCGCTAAGCCCCAGTCGATGGGCGACGCGAAAGACATGGGTGTCGACGGCCATGAGGTTAGCGCCGGTGTACTCGATCAAAACGACATGGGCGGTCTTCTGTCCTACGCCGGGGAGTTTGATCAGCTCTTTTTCATCGAGAGGGATTTCTCCTCCGTAGCGCTCCATGACCATCTTGGCCATGGCGACGAGATTTTTGGCTTTGTTGTTGAAAAAGGAGCAAGTACGGATCAAGGCTTTTACCTCTTCCACATCGGCCTGTGCGAGGGCAGCGGGATCGGGATACTTCTCGAACAGAGCCGGAGTGATAATATTGACCCGCTTGTCGGTACATTGGGCCGAGAGCATGACGGAGACGAGGAGTTCGTACAGGTTGCGGTAATGCAGCTCCGTGACGCTGTCGGGATAGTGTTCGAGAAGAAGTTTTTTGATCTCCTCTATCTCTTTGCGTGTGGCGAGTTTCACTTTTTTGCTTCGGGCCATTGTGTCACTTCTTTTCTCGGTAGCTTTGGCGCAATATTATCACAGAGTGACGCAGGGATGGTTAATGAACGATTTAATCACTCCAGATATACTTCTAGATAATTTTTTTGATAAAAAGGATGGAGAGTATGAAAATCAAACAATTGATCGTGACGGCAGCCTTGGCCCTGGGAATCGGCCTGAGTACGACACTGATGGCTTCGGATATCTTGGCGACAGTCGACGGAGAGAAGATCACCAAAGAGGATCTTAATACCTTTCTCAAGCAGATGCAGCCCGGCCAGCCTATCAATTATGATATGCTCGACCCCAAAAACAGAAAAGAGCTGCTCGACGCCTACATCGAAATGGAGCTGGTCGCCAAAGCGGCGGAAAAGGCGGGATTGGAGAAAGACCCTGAGTTTCAAAAAATGCTTGAACTGGCGAAGAAAAAACTTCTGATCAATGCCTACGCCAAAAAGCAGTTTGAATCGACGGTCGTCAGTGACAGCGAGGCGAAGGAGTTCTATCAGAAAAACCTGGAGAAGTTTAAGACTCCCGAGCAGGTACACGCGCGGCACATCCTCCTCAAAGATGAAAAGAGCGCCCAGGCAGTGATCGACCAGCTCAAAGGGCTCAAGGGTGATGCACTGAAGAAGAAATTTATTGAATTGGCGAAGGAAAAATCCACCGGACCCACCGGCCCCAAAGGCGGAGATCTGGGCTACTTCGGTAAGTCTCAGATGGTCTTGCCCTTCGCCAAAGCGGCTTTTGCCCTGAAGAAGGGGGAGATTACCTCCAAGCCGGTCAAGACCCAGTTTGGATGGCATGTGATCTATGTCGAAGACAAAAAGCCTTCCCGGGTGATCCCTTTTGAAGCAGCCAAGGCGAAAATTATTGCATTGCTGCGTAAGAAGCGTTTTGCCGAAAAGATGAAAAAAGAGACCGAGGTCCTTAAAAAAGAGGCGAAAATCATTATCAAGGATACCTCGGTGAAGGCTCCTGCACAGAAAAAGTGATTTCAGCTCGATTTGTGGCAAGTCGGATTAAAATTTTTAAAGTCTAAGAAAAGGATGAAAATGAAACAAAAGATCTGGAGAACAGTGTTTCTTGCAGCGGCGCTGACAGGAACAAGCGCCACTGCAAAAGTCATCGCGACGGTCGACGGTTATCCCATTACTCTCAAGGAAGCCAACGCCTTTGTCAAAAAGGTAACCAAAGGCCGTGCGACCTATGGGATGCTGAAGAAAAAAGATCGCATGAGAGTGATCCGGGCCGTTGCCACCGACAAGCTGATCGTCTCCAAAGCTAAAGCAGAGGTACCCAAGGCGATACAGAAGCAGGCGATCGTCGACTACTATATCCGAAAAAATATCAGAAAAATCGCCAAGCAGGCAGAGAAAGAGTTGAGCTCCAGAGAAAAAGGCATGGCCGTAGCCGATATATGGGTCCGAAAGATGGCCGCCTCGATCGAGGTGAGTGAGGAAGAAGCGAAAAAGGCTTATGAAAAAAATAAAAGGCTCTTCAAGGACAAGCGGACCGGCAAGATTGTCCCCTTCGAAAAGGTCAAGCCGCTTGTCATCATGCAACTCAAGCAGAAAAAGTATGTCGATGAATTGATGAAAAAAGCGAAAATTGAAATGGGGGCCAAAGGGCTTAAGAAGCAGGCTAAAAAAAGTGCCTCTGCGAGTGCGGACGGCGTTTATGTAGTCAAGAGCGGAGATACCCTCTCCGGCATCGCCAAACGCTACAAGACGTCGGTGGCCCAGCTGCGTAAACTCAACGGAATGAGTGACAAAGCCGTCATCAAGGTCGGACAGAAGCTCAAGGTTCCCGGTAAATAAAACGCAAAGGCGGAAGGAGAAACGATGTCAAAAAAACTATCCGACTCTATAAAACCTGGCGTTGCTACCGGGGACGATGTGCAGAAGATCTTCCAAACGGCTAAAGAAGAGGAGTTTGCGCTTCCGGCGGTCAATGTGGTCGGGACCGACTCCCTCAACGCCGTGATGGAAGCGGCGGCGAAAGTCCACTCGCCCGTCATCGTTCAGTTCAGTAACGGCGGTGCGGCTTTCTATGCCGGCAAGGGGTTGAGCAACGAGGGGGAAAAGGCGGCGATTCTGGGCGCCATCTCCGGAGCGAAGCATGTCCATACCTTGGCGGAGGCCTACGGGATCCCCGTGATTTTACATACCGATCACGCCGCCCGCAAGCTGCTGCCCTGGATCGACGGGCTCTTGGAGGCGAGCGAGACCCATTATAAACAGTACGGCAAGCCGCTATTCTCTTCCCATATGATCGACCTGAGTGAAGAGCCTCTCGAAGAGAACCTGGCAACTTGTGAAAAGTATCTGGAGCGGATGAGCAAAATCGGGATGACTTTGGAGATCGAGCTGGGCATCACCGGCGGGGAGGAGGACGGTGTGGACAATACCCATGTGGACAACGCCGCACTCTATACCCAGCCCGAGGAGGTCTGCGAAGCCTACGAGCGTCTCAGCCGGATCAGCAACCGCTTCACCATCGCTGCCAGTTTCGGTAATGTTCATGGAGTCTATAAGCCCGGCAATGTTCATCTCGAGCCCAAGATTTTGCGAAATTCACAGGAATATATCCAAAAGAAACTGGGGACCGGTCCCAAGCCCGTCAGCTTCGTCTTTCACGGCGGTAGCGGCTCCAGCCCCGAAGAGATCAAAGAGGCCATCAGCTACGGTGTGGTCAAGATGAACATCGACACCGACACCCAATGGGCCTTCTGGAACGGTGTCAGGGGCTATGTGACGAAATATCATGACTACCTCCAGAGCCAGATCGGCAATCCGGAGGGCGAGGACAAACCCAACAAAAAATACTATGATCCCCGCAAATGGCTTCGTGCCGGTGAAGAGTCGATGCGCGATCGGGTAATCCTGGCCTTTGAAGAGCTCAACTGTATCGGACGCTACTAAACCCTTCGGCTACGGGCAAGGGGGACTTTCGCTTAGCGGTAGATGCCCCTTTTTAAATGCTTCTATCCTATTTGACGATCACTGGATAACGACTCGTTTCCCGCTGATCCCGTGAGCGTTTTCCATAACGGGAAATCGTCCGGATCAGTGTTGCGTTTCCCTCTCTGGAAGCTTCAAACTCAAAACGGTATCCCGTTTTGATCCGATCTCCGCTGCGTCGCAAAAGTTTTATGGCATCGCCCTCTACATCGTATCGGAGCCAATTGACATTTTTATGCAGAGGTTTGCACTGGATTGTGAAGGTTTCGTGCGCTTTGAGGAGAATAGGGTTGGGAAGTTCTCCATCTTTGAATATTTTTCCCGCTTCAAGAGTCATCGTAGAGATTGCAACGATAGGGAGTAGAATCTTCCATGCAAGCTGATACATCGTTTCCTCCTTCTAAAAGTTGTTGTTATTTATTGTAACGAGTAGGAGATGAAACGTGATATAGAGGTTGTGCAAGGGCGCGGCCCCAAGAGAGGTCGTAGGGGAGTCTAGAAGTCGTCCAGGTCGATGCTGCTTTTGGCGTAGTTGCTGACGTTGGATTCAAAGAAGTTGCTGCGTACGTCGTTCATTTTCAGGTGTTTTTCCACCAGTTTCTGCAGGTAGGTTTGGGAGCTTTCGGAGAAGATGGGTTCTAGGCCGATTTTTTTGAGCCGGTCGTTGGCGTAATTGTAGACCGTCTGCTCCATCAGCTCTTGGGTCAGTCCCATGATGGGGTAGTTTTCCAGGAGGTACTTGCCGTACTCCAGCTCGATGTCGACGGCCTCTTTGATCATCTCATAGCTCTTGTCGATGATGGAGGCGGGGATTTTGTTCTCTTTGTAAATCGTCTTGAAGATGTTGGCGAAGAGGGGCAGATGGGTATTGATCTCGTCACGGGCGATAAACTTGATCATGTCTCGTGCACCGGGAACTTTGTCGCCCAGGACATAGATGTAGCTAAATCCCAGGAGGAAATAAATCCCCTCGAGATTGACGCTGGCCATGGCGCTAAGCAGCATCTCGTCGGCGCTGTTTCCGTCGATATAGCGGGCGAACTGTTCGGCGATACGCTGGTTTTTCCGGTTGAGGGCCGCATCGTGCTTGTAGAGATCGAAGACCTCGTCGGAATTACCCGCAGCATCGAGAAGCACGGCGTAGCTCTTGGAGTGGTTGACCTCCTGCATGATCTGGAGGCTCAGGGCCGCTTTGACCAGGCGGTTGTTGGCCAGGCGACGGAAATCGCTGAGATACTCTTCCTGGGCCGAGTCGTTGAAGCTCAGCTGGGCGAAGGTCAGTTTGTAGATCGCCTGTTCGTTGTCGGTCAGCAGGTCGAAGTGTTTCTTTTCGTTGGCGGTGTTGACCTCGGAAGGAAACCAAGTATTGGCGTTCATCAGGTCGTAGAGATTAACGCTCCACTTGTAGCGGGGGCGGTTGAAGTCCACGAACCCGGTCGGATTGCCTCCGTAGATCTTCTCGTCCAGGATCGGTTCACCCTGGGGGTTGTAGTATCGTTTGGGATCGGCGGCCACGTTGATCCTCCTGCTTTTCAATTTGGGGAGGTATTATATCGTATCTGACGGGAGGTCTCGTGTCGTGATTTTAACCTTGGAAGCATCCCCGGTAGAGGAGATTTTTTGGAGGGGAGGACGCTTTTTCCTTAAACGTGACGATCGGCTCCATCCCGATTTTTCCGGGAACAAGGCGCGGAAATTCTACTATTTTCTCCGTCGGGATTTCCCCCGCGTGGAGCAAATCGTCTCCTACGGCTCGCCCCAGTCCAATGCTATGTATTCTCTCTCGGTACTTGCAAAGATGCGGGGCTGGCGCTTCGACTACTATGTGGATCACATTCCTCCTCAGCTACGAGAGTATCCGGTGGGTAACTACCGGGCGGCCCTGGAAAACGGTACGATTTTTCATACCGGAATACCGCCGGAGAGCCACAGCGACCCCGCAACTCTCCGGGTCGAAGAGGGAGGGCGCCAAAAAGAGGCGGAAGAGGGAGTGGCGCTCTTGGCCCAAGAGATCATTGCCTGGCGTCGGGAGAGGGGGATCGGGAGGCTTACGCTCTTTCTCCCATCGGGTACGGGAACGACGGCGCTCTACCTTGCCAAACATCTGACACGGGAGAGAATCGACGTCGTGACGACGCCCTGCGTGGGGAATGAACATTATTTGCGGTTGCAGTTCGCTTCTCTGGAGAGAGATGCGACGCTATGGCCTCAAATCGTGGATCTACCTCGCAAATACCATTTCGGCAGGCTCTACGGGGAGTTTTGGCAAATTTGGTTAGAATTGTATCGACAAACGGGCGTGGAGTTTGACTTGCTCTACGACCCCAAAGGGTGGCTGACACTTTTGAAGCATCGTGCCAAATGGCCCGGAGAGATCCTCTATCTTCATCAGGGAGGACTCCAGGGCAATGAAAGTATGCGGATGCGCTATCTGAGAAAAATGGCTGCCGGATCAGCAAGGAGTATACAAAAATGAAGATCTACTACAGCGGAGATGAACGCTTTGGAGCACAGTTTGACGAGCTGCTTCGACGGGGTGCGATGGATATTGACAGCGTGACGGAGACGGTGGCGACGCTGTTGCGGGAAATTCGCAAAGAGGGCAACAGAGCCCTGCGGCGACATATTGGGCGCTTTGATCGGTGGGAGCCTCAGGATGACGGGCAATTGACGGTCGATCCGGCCGAGATGGCAGCGGCCTACGAGGCGCTTGATCCCGAGCTGCGCAATGCCCTGCATCTGGCCTACGAGCGGATCAAGGCTTACCACGAAAAGCTCATGCCCCGTTCCTGGATCGAATATGAGAAAAACGGCTCAATGCTGGGGCAGAAAGTCACGCCGGTGGATCGGGCCGGGCTCTATATCCCCGGGGGTAAGGCGGCCTACCCCAGCTCCTTGCTGATGAATGCGGTTCCGGCTCTCGTCGCCGGCGTCGGAGAGATCGTCGTTTGTACTCCGACCCCCGACAACGAGATCAACGAGCTGCTCCTGGCTGCCTGTCATCTCTGCGGCATCAATCGGGTCTTCAAGGTCGGCGGTGCGTCGGCGATTGGTGCCATGGCTTACGGTACCGAGACGATTCCCAAAGTTGATGTCATCACGGGACCCGGCAATATCTTCGTGGCTACGGCCAAAAAGCTGGTCTACGGCGAAGTCAATATCGACATGATCGCCGGGCCCAGCGAGATCGGCATTTTGGCCGACTCTAGCGCCCGTCCCGACTGGCTGGCGATGGATCTGCTTAGTCAAGCCGAGCACGACGAAATGGCCAGTTCGATTCTCATCACTCCCGATGCGGAGCTGGCGGCGCGAGTCAGCGACGAGGTAGAGAAGGCCCTGGGGTCTCTGGAGCGTGAAGCGATCGCCCGCAAATCGATCGAAGAGCGGGGTGCGATCATCGTCACTACCGATATGAAGGAGGCGGTAGGGTTGATGAACCGGATCGCCCCCGAGCACCTGGAAGTGATGACCGCTTCGCCCATGGAACTACTCGGCTCCATCCGTCACGCCGGTGCGATCTTTTTGGGACATTTCACTCCCGAACCCATCGGCGACTACATCGCGGGCCCCAACCACACCCTGCCTACCGGGGGCACGGCCAAATTCTACTCTCCCCTGAGCGTGGAGCACTTCCTCAAAAAGTCCTCCCTCATCATGATGAGCGAAGCGGGAATCGACGAGTTGGGAGAGGCCTGCGCCCTGTTGGCCAAGACCGAAGGTTTGACCGCCCACGAAGCGAGTGTGCGGATCCGATTAAAGAAGTAGTTTTCACCTATCTGAGAAGGCGGCGCCTCAGAGGGAAGGTGAGAGTGAAAAGGGCTCCTACTTCAGTATTGGCGACTTCGACAGTACCATCAAACTTCTCTTCTACGATGGTGCGGACCATGTAGAGACCGATCCCCGTTCCTTTGGTTTTTTTGGTACTGAAGTAGGGTTCGAAGATCTTTTCCATCACTTCTGGAGGGATGCCTCCGGCGTTGTCTTGGATCCGGATGCGGCACTGTTTTTCATCCCGACCGACTTCGACAGTGACGGAGGGGTGCTGTATTCCCCGCTCCGTCAGGACATCCCGGGCATTGGCGATCAGGTTCAAAAGCACCTGAGCAAACTGATTAACTTTGCCGTGAAGTATACAGGGGTTTTCTTCCCGGTAGTTGACGACGATATTTTTATGCTTCAGATCGTAACCGATGATCTGGATCACCTTGTCGTAGGCTTCCCGGACGGAGAAGTCGGCCGACTCGGCGGCAGGCTTGTAAAAGTCTTTGAAATTGTCGATGGTCTCCGACATGAAAAAGATCTGTTCGTTGGCGGTGGCGAGCATGCTTTCGAGCTTCTCTTTCTCCAGCCGTTCTCTGCGGCTGAGGGCCCGGAGATTCTGGAGGATAAGGCTGAGACGCGTGAGGGGATGGCGCCACTGGTGAGCGATGTTGCCGATCATCTCCCCCAGCTCCGCCAGGCGGGCCTGATGGATGATAAGCCGGTCTTTTCGGGCGTTCTCCTCACTCTTTTGGCGAACCTTCTCCTCCAGGGTATGGGTCAGATCCTCCAGCTCCCGGCGCTGACGGGCGAGCGTGTCGAACATGTGTTCCGTGGGACGGCTCAGAAGCCAGGAGAGGGGAAGGGCAGTGAGGAAGAGGATCAGCAGCATGGCGGCGGCGAGCTGGAGGTCCTCCTGTTTCAGGGAGAGAACGGCGTCGGGTTTGATGACAAAGGCGACGTTGAGATTCTGCGTTCCCATTCTCATCACTTTGACATAGATTTTCTCCTTTTCCAGGAGGTATTCGTCCCGGCGGGAGCGGGGCAGCTTTGCCGCCTCGATCGGCAGGATGTCGGTGATGCGTTTGGGATTGTAGGTCCGGTCATAAAACCTTCCCTTGTAGTAGATCAGGTACCCCTCCCGGTCGAAGAGAACGATATCGAAGACGGGGGAGCTGGTGAAGAGGCTGATGACCTTTTTTGCGAAGGTGTTGATGGTGAGCACTCCCCGGAATTTTCCCCGGAAATAGATGGGGGTGGAGACGCGAAAGACCGGGACGATGGGGCGGACCAGCCGGCCGTTTTCGATGTTGTAATCGATTTTGGAAGTGTAGATCTCTCCCTCTTTGAGTCTGGCGGTCTCGATGAAGTAGTAGCGTTTCGACTTGTCCTGGAGTTTTCCCACCTTGTAGGGATAGCCCTCGGGCCGGTCCCGGTCGAAACGGAGCCGCTCCTTCCCGTCCGGACCGAGGAAACGCAGCTGCATATAATCGTCATGTTCGAGCATGATGGTCAGGAAGAGGAATTCTGCCGAGTTGATGTAGTTCGGGTCCGTCACATAGCTGACGAAATAGGGGTTGAAAGCGATGGATTGGAGACTGCGGGAGAGCTTCTCCATGTAGAGATTGAGGAAGCGCTCCTTGGCCGCCGCCTCCAGATAGACTTCGGAACGGAACTGTTCGATCTCCTTCTTTCCGATAAGCCAGTTGCTGAAGAGGTAGAAGAGCCCCGTCATCACCACTCCGTAGATAAAAAAGGAGAGGGCCAGAACGGTGGTGAAGCGTTTTCTGCTGACGGCACCGATCCTTTTCAGCGGCATCGGCTCAGGGCTCCGGTGAAGAGAGGAGGATACGATACCCCTCTCCCCGCACATTGGAGATGAAGTTCTCTTCGAGTTTGTTGCGGAGTTTTCGTACGGCGGTGCGCAGGGTGTTGTCGCAGACCTCCTGCTCGTCCCAGAGATAGGATTTTATCCTTTCCGTGGGGACGATGTTGCCCCGTTCTTTCAGAAGCAGATGGAGCAACCGCCGTTCTCTCCGGCTGAGGGGAACCTCTTTTTCTCCTTCATAGAGCCGCTCGTTTTTCATATCGAAACGGTAGCGAGCACTGATGGACACCTGTCCGGAGGCCGTGCCCCGGACCAGATGTTCGATGCGAAGCTCCAACTCCTCCAGATCGAAGGGTTTTCGGAGATAATCGTTGCAGCCGCTGCGGTAGGCAGCTTTGAGGTATTCCAGATCGCTCATGGCGGTGATGAAGATGGCGGGGGTTTCGATGGAGAGTTCCCGAAAGCTCCGAAGCACCTCCAGCCCGCTCAACCCCGGCGTATTGATATCCAGCAGCAGGATGTCGTAGCGGGAAGGGTCGGCCTCCTCAAGCAGCTCCATACCGTCGCTGTAGCAGTCGATCCGGTGCTCGAAGAGTTCGAAGTACTCCCGGATCTGTTCGGCGATGATCGGGTCATCTTCCAGCAGCAGCAGTTTCATGAGACTCCTTGCAGCGTCGGTAGCGTCGTACCCAGGGGGTGTAGTCCGTCAGTAGGATATCGGCATAGGTCGTTGTCAGGCCTGTGGCGTCGTCCGCTACGCCGTAGATCCGCACTCCCAGACCGAGGTAGCGTCCTCTCCAGCTCCGGCGGACCTCTTCGGGCTGGAGGATCATCACATAGGCCCGGTTGTCGTAATCGGCAAAGGCATCCCCCAGAAGTTCGTTGTACGTGTTGAATGCCTGCTGTTCCGCCAGAGCTGCCGGCTCTTTGAGAAGGAGATGGACGGTGCTCAGCCCCTCTCCGGGGCGGTCGATCCTCCAGATGCCGGGATGGAGGGGATAGCTTCGGCGCCCGCTGCGCCTCTTGCTCTCCGGAAGTTCCCAGGCCGTCGGAGCGATCTTTTTGAGATGCAGACGCCGGTCGGCGGGGTCGGGAGGGAAGCTCAGATTCCGATCGGTGAAATATTCGTCGAGAAATTCCGTCAAGGCATCTCCCGCCGCTTCGAATGAGGCCGGGGGGTAGTCGTCGGGGCAGATCGCTTCTCCTCCGTGGAGCAGGAGCACGGCGAGACTAATAGCAGGTAGGAATGCTCTCGGAATCATTGGCGAATTCCTGGAGAAATTTCAGGAGACGGTCGTGCTCCTTCTCGAATCGGGAACTTTTGAGGTAGTTGATCACGCCGCTGACGTTCTCTTCTCCTTCATGGAGCTCGATCAGCTCTTTGCCGTGTTTGGAGAGAAGCTCTTTCCACTCCTCCTGGGTCGCCATGTTGCCGCCCAGCTTGCCCGATCCGTGACAGGAAGAGCAAGCCTGTAGATAGTACTGCTGTCCTGTTTTCTCTTTGACCACATGCTTGCCCCGGGGGCGAGCCTGGAGCGAGAGGGTCAGGAACATTCCCAGAAGCACGCTCCAAAAGAGTCTATCGGTTGCCATACTTCGCTCCGTAGAGTTGATGGAAACGTTTCAGCGCCTCTTTCCCCCAGCGGATCAGTTCCGCCGGGTTCCAGTAGCCGTAGATGATCATCTGCTTTTTCCCTTTGCGATAGAGTTTCTCCTCCTTTGGCCCCATGAAGACGAAAGCCGGTGTCATATTGACGATGAAACGTTCGGGAGCCTGGTCGGCGGTATCCTCCTCGATGCTGTCGCTTCCGGTGGAGACGTCGAGCGTCAGGAGGACGAAGTGTTTTTTGAGAAATTCCTGCAGTTTCGGGTCGGGAAAAACCTTTTCGATCATGATGGGGCAGTAGAAGCAGCGCCGGGAGTGGAGAAAAAGGATGATAGGCTTCTTCTCTTTGAGGGCAAGCTCTTTGGCATCGTCCAGATTGTGCATCCACTCCAGCTTGGCAGCCTGAAGCGAAGAGAATGCCAGAAGAAGCACCATCAGCCCGCCCCAGACTTTTTGCATCCTTTCCCTCCTTTTCTTCCTCCGGATGCCTCCATTGTAATCAAACTCTTTTAAGTGTTTCTGAAGGGGAAATGGCACTTTTGGGGCACTTTTCTTTCGTATCATGTCGGGTAGAGGAGTCTCTCCTCAGCGCCCAAAAGGAGGAAAAGATGGTTGGGAAAGCGAAACTCACCGCGATCGCGCTGATCGCAGGAACGACGATGATGCTTTCCGCCGCGATGCACGAGAAGGGGTCTACGATGGCCCCCAAGAGCGTATCGGGCGGAGACAGCTGTGTGAAATGCCACAAGGGAATCGAGTCGATTCGGGATCCCAAATCGGACATGATGAAACAGATCGTGGCCATGGGCAAGGGGATGGGCGACAGCGGCGGATGCGTCGTCTGCCACGGAGGAAATCCCAAGGCCGGCACTGCCGAAGAGGCTCACAAAGGTGCGCCCAAGGCCCATCCCGGCTCCCTGGCCACCTTTGTACGGGATCCGGGCAGCTACTGGGTCATGGACAAGACCTGCGGCGTCTGCCACGCCGACACGGTTGCCAATATGAAAAAGGCTCTGATGGCCACCGAGGCCGGCAAAATCCAGGGCAACCTGCACACCTGGGGCACCGAACCCACGATGAAGGTGAAATTTGCCAACTATAACGTCAAGGACGAGGACGGCAAAAAGCCCGCATGGGGAACCGACGATTATAAAAAGTACATGCTGGCGATGATCGAGAAATATCCCGATCAGTTCCCCACGGAGCTTAAGCAGCTTCCGCTGCCTCCCAAATCCGATGCAGTACTCAAGAAAAAAGCGGGAGAGAGTGAGGAAGAGTACCAGGCCCGCGTCGCCTACAACGCCTCCATCACCTACCAGCGTTCCGACTGCCAGCGCTGCCACATCGGCGTGCGCGGCCGCAAGGGCCGGGGGGACTGGCGGGGCATGGGGTGCTCCGCCTGTCACATTCCCTACGGCAACGAAGGGTTCTATGAAGGAGGCGATCCCACGATCGACAAGAAAGAGCACGGCCACTTGCTGGTACACGAGATGCAGGCGACCCGGGAAGCCAAAGTCCATGTCCCCAGTACGGGCGTGACCTTCAGCGGGATCCATCCCGAGACCTGCAACTCTTGCCACAACCGGGGCAAGCGCATCGGCGTCAGCTACATGGGCCTGATGGAGCAGCCCTACAGTTCGCCTCTGATGCCCGGCGGAAAAGCCCAGCTCAAGACCCACGGCAAGCGCTACAAGCACATCAAAGAGGATCTGCACTTCCAGGCCGGCATGACCTGCCAGGATTGCCACACCTCCATCGATATGCACGGCGACGGTACGCTCTACGGTTCGACCCTGGGCCAGGTGGAGATCGAATGCTCCGACTGTCACGGAACCACCCGCAAGTTCCCCTGGGAGCTGGCGTTGGGTTACGGAGAGAAAGAGTTTGCCATGGGCGCCAAGAAGGGTCCTCGAGGCCTGAGCAAGAAACTGCCCGCCTGGATGCAGCAGGGTACGGTCTACAAGCCCATGGACGGCTATCTGCTTACCACCCGGGGCAATCCCTTCGGCAATGTGGTCAAGAAAGGGGATGAGGTCATTGTCCATCTCGCCAGCGGCAAGGACCTGAAAGTGCCCCTGCTCAAAGAGAAGCACTTGAAGAAATCCTACAAATCCGAAGCGGGTCGTGTCGCTATGGATGAGGTCCAGGCGCACATGGACAAGATGGAGTGCTACAGCTGCCATAGCGACTGGGCACCCCAGTGTTACGGATGCCATGTCAAAGTGGATTACACCAAAGGCAAGAGCAAGATCGACTGGATCGCCAGCGGAAGCACCCACTTCGCCAACGGTGAAACCAGCGAATCGGTCCTGGGAACCAAAGGCAAGAAGCAGATCGGAAAAGCCCACGAGACCCGCAGCTACCTACGCTGGGAGGATCCGATCCTGGGCATCAACGGCGAAGGGCTCGTGACTCCGATCATCCCCGGATGTCAGGTGACCTACACCATCATCGGGCCCGACGGAGAGACGATCGTCCTCAACAAGCAGGCACGGGTCAAAGACAACGGCCAGATCGTCGACGCCATCGACATGTCTCCGGTCCAGCCCCACACCACGGGACGCAAAGCCCGGACCTGCGAAAGCTGCCACAGCAATCCCAAAGCTCTGGGTTACGGCATCCAGGACGGTCAATTCCTGAGCGACCAGGACAAGGATCTGAAGGTCGATCTCCAGGATATGGCGACCGGCAAGTTCGCCTCCAAGCATACGACGATCCAGATCAAAGCGATTCCGGGCATGAACTTCGACTGGTCCAAGGTCGTCGACCGCAAGACCGGCAAACAGATCGTCAATGTCGGCTCCCACTGGCCGGCCTCCCGGGCCCTGGATCAGGAGATGCGTGACAAGATGGAGCGCACCGGCGTCTGCATGGGATGCCACAAAAACATGACCAACGAAAAACTCTGGAAAAAGGTCAATACCACTCCGGGCATTCTGAGCGACAAACAGCATCAGGAGGTCATGGACAAACTCCTCAAAGCCGGAGCGGCTGCCGCCAAATAGAAGGGAGCTTCCCTCGGCTGCATGGGGCCGGTTCCGGCCGGTCTTAAACAATTTCCAATACAATAATCCAAAGCATCCCTGCATCAAAGAAGGAAAACTATGAAAAAAATTAGCGTCATCCTGTTCCTGGCTCTGCTTGGCCTCTCCGCTTGCAGCGACCACAAAAGTGAAGCGAAAAAGGTGACCGAGACGAAAGCGCCCGCGCCCGAAGCCCAAAAGGCTCCCGCTGCAACCGCCCCCGCCGCGGCGAAGCTCGAAACGTCGGAAAAAAGCCTGGGGAAGGCGGAGCTGACCCGTTTCTATCAAACCTTCCGAGACGGGGCGAAGATCGATCCGCAGGGTAAGCCGATGCTGCTGGTCTTTGGCCAGAGCGCCGATCCCTATACCCAGAGGTTGCAAAAGGATGTCAACGACGATCCGAAGCTCGCCGAAGAGATCCGTAAGAGCGTCACCCCCATCTATCTCGACGCCATGGCCAACAAGCGCCACAAATTCATGCACAGCGGCCAGGCGATGGACGTGGACACCAGAACCCTTGTTTCGATCTATCACATCGACGCGACGCCGACGCTGATCTTCACCGACGAAAAGGGCAGTACGATCTTCATCGTTCCCGGCTACATGCCGCCCAAACAGTTCGAAGTAACGCTTCAGTTTGTCCGTGAAGGAGTCTGGAAAGGCAAGGACCGGAAAAACGGTGATGTCTACAAAGCTCTCAAAAGCTACTACGAGGCCCACGGCGTGAAAATCGGAGGAGCCAAGAAATGATGCGAAGGCTCTGGATCGCGATCTTCCTGCTCGGCTTCACGCTCTGGGGAGGGGAGAATGCCGCGAGTACAACGGGAGACGGAGTCGTCCGGCATGCTTCGACCATTCCTTATACCGGCCGACCCATCATGCTGCTTTTCGATTCCCGAACCTGCCCCTACTGCAAAAAGATGAAAAAAGAGCTTCTCTCCGATCCCGAGCTTCACAAGATCGCCGTGCAGTTCGACCTCTACAACATTCCCCGGGACGATCAGCAGGCTTACACTATCCTGGGCAATGCTACCACCACCCAGAGCCTCCAGATGCTTTACAAGGTCAAGGTGACCCCCTATGTGGTGCTGCTAACCTCCAAAGGAGTCAAAATCTGGCAGATCCCCGGCTATGTCAAGCCCCATGTCCTGGCTGCGATCATGGAGTTCGTCAAAGGGGTGGACGAAGGGAAATATCAAAAAAGCGAGTGGAAAGAGTATCTGAAAAAGGCGGGAGTGATTTAGAGCCTGCGCTCACTATGATTGGAAATCTATGCTGGCAAAAACATTGAAACTCTTTTTTTCCATCCAGACGACCCTGGTGCTGCTTGCCATCCTCGGGATCGGAGCGGCGGCGGCGACTTTCATCGAGAACGACTACGGCAGCTCCACGGCCCGGGTCGAGGTTTACTACAGCTGGTGGTATCTCGCGGCACTTTGGCTGGCAGGATTCAATCTAGCCGGAATCATCTGGCGCCGGAAGATGTGGCGTCATCCTCCCCGTTTTCTCTTCCACAGTGCATTTCTGCTCATCGGCATCGGGGCGGCGGTGACCCACTATTGGGGTGCCGAGGGGATTTTGCATATCCGGGAAGGGATGTCGGAAAACCGGATGCTCAGCTCCGAACCCTATCTACAGGTGACGATTCACACTCCCGGAGGGACTTGGTATCAGGAGTTTCAAAAGGACTTCTCCGCTTTGGGGAGCAACGATTTTCACGAAACGATTCTCTTCGGCAACAAAGAGCTTACGGTCGATTTCGTCGACTATACCTTTGCCAAAAAAGGCAAGGCGAGCATGGGGCTACTCAAGATTCGGGTCTGTTACGAAGGAAAATGCAAAGAGACCCGGCTGGTGGGTAAGCGGGGAGCCAAGGGCTACCCCCGTACGCTGGACTTCGGCGATCTGAAAGGGACCCTGGAGTTCGGCTCCCGAGTCGTGCGGCTGCCCTTTGCGCTGAAGTTACGGGATTTCCAACTGAAGCGCTATCCCGGCTCCATGGCCCCCAGCTCCTATGCCAGTGAAGTAACGGTACTCGACGGCCAGCGGAGCTTCGACTACCGCATCTACATGAACCACCCCCTCGACTACCGGGGGTACAAATTTTTCCAGAGCTCCTACGATCCCGACGAGCAGGGGACGATCCTCAGCGTCAACGACGATCCGGGCAAGTGGCCCACCTATCTGGGCTACATCCTGCTGGCTCTGGGACTGATCTGGAACCTTTTCGATCCCAAATCCCGATTCGGCAAGCTGGTGCGCTATCTCAAAGCCACGGCACCGCTCCTCTTCGCCGTGCTGTCGGCGGTGCAGACGCTTCATGCGTCGACACCGGAGGAGTTTGGCACGTATCTGCCCGGATATGCACGGGATTCGGATGCCGCCGCCGAAGCCTTCGGTCGGCTCATAGCCCAGTCGCCCATGGGGCGCATGGAGCCGGTCAACACGCTTGATACCCAGCTGCTCTACAAGATCCACGGGAGTCTCGACTATCGGGGGTTGGGACCCGATCAGGTATTGATGGGAATGCTCAGCCGGCCGGAGCTCTGGCGCTACGCCCGCATCGTGCGGGTCAAATCTCCCCGGCTTCGTCATCTGCTGGGAGTGCCGGAGGGGACGAAGTATGCTTCCTTCGCCGATGCCTTTGCCCGGGACAACCGTTACAAACTCAAAGAGGCCGTGGAAGCGGCCAACCGTCTGAAGCCTGGAGAGCGGGGGACCTTCGAGCGGGAGCTAATCGCCCTGGACGAAAAGCTCAATGTGATCTACATGGTCTTCTACGGCAAGCTCTATCGCATCTTCCCCATGCCGGACGACCCCCATCACACCTGGTACAACCCTCTCGAAGCGATGCAGAAATTCGCCGGTCCCCGCCGCATGGCTGTGGAGAGCCTGACCCATCGCTTCATCGACTCCGCCGCTGGGGGAGAGTGGAACGCCACCCTGCGAAGCATCGAAAACATTCGCAACTACCAGCACCGCTACGGCGTGGATCTGATCCCCTCCCAGGCGAAGATCGATGCGGAGCTTTTCTACAACCGGTTGCATCTTTTTCCCCGTCTGGTGGGGGTTTATCTCCTCTTCGGGCTGCTGCTTCTGTTGGCGGGTTTTGCCGAGATCCTGCGCCCCGGATCCGGAGTCGGATTCGCCCGATTGCGCCTGGTGGCCGGAGCGGGGCTCTTCGGGCTCTTTCTGCTCCATACCTTCGGCCTGGGTCTGCGCTGGTACATTGCCGGGCACGCCCCCTGGAGCGATGCCTACGAATCGCTGCTCTACATCTCCTGGGCTTCGATGCTGGCGGGGTTGATCTTTTTCCGCCGCTCTCTGATGGTCATGGGGGCGACGATGATGGTGGCGGGGGTCTTTCTCTTCACCGCCCATCTGAGCAATATCAATCCCCAGATCACCAACCTGGTGCCGGTGCTCAAATCCTACTGGCTGACGATTCATGTTTCGGTGATCACCGCCAGCTACGGCTTCCTGGGGTTGGGGGCGCTGCTGGGATTCGTCGTGCTGCTTCTTTTTATCCTACGCGATCCCCGCAGGCGCCCGCAGATCGACCGGGCGATCCGTCGGCTTGTCGCCGTGGACGAGGCGGCGCTGATCATCGGGCTTTCGATGCTGACGGTGGGCAACTTCATCGGCGGCGTCTGGGCCAACGAATCCTGGGGCCGCTACTGGGGATGGGACCCCAAGGAGACCTGGGCCTATGTCAGCATCCTCGTCTATACGATCGTGCTGCATCTGCGGCTCATCTCCAGACTCGATCGTCCCTTTGTCCTGGCGACGGCCTCCTTTTTTGCCTTTGCCTCGGTGCTGATGACCTATTTCGGGGTCAATTTCTACCTCAGCGGCCTTCACTCCTACGCCACGGGTGATCCGGTGCCGATTCCTGGCTGGGTCTGGTGGAGTCTGGCCGTCGCCGCCGTGACCATTGCCCTGGCATGGCGCCATCGGGATATGCCGCGTCTCAAGCCGGGGAGGAGAGACGATGTGCAGCATTAGAGCCTTGTTCCTGGCGGCGGGTTTGATGCTTACGGCAGTGCATGCCTCGGCACCGGGCTGCGACGGACGATCCGCCGAATGCGAAAGCCGCTGCAACGAAATGGACGGCTGCAAAGGGGAGATCGAAGAGTGCCTGGAACACTGCGCCCTAGATCGCAAGCGCTGCCGGGCGGAAGCGAGCACCCCTCTCTACCGCAGGATTACTTTGGCGGAGGCCAAACACGACTATCAGGTCCATGCTGCGCTCTTCCTGGATGCCCGCCCCTTTGCCGCCTACT